>Ga0247841_10000105_pt1 | contig 214394 bp, 201 predicted proteins | sample LaCruzMarch2015__2_FD_192410 | JGI IMG/M metagenome (GOLD analysis project Ga0247841, IMG submission 192410) | Freshwater microbial communities from meromictic Lake La Cruz, Castile-La Mancha, Spain - LaCruzMarch2015_18m | ecosystem: Environmental > Aquatic > Freshwater > Lake | place: Spain... | reverse complement strand
AACGGGTCTCCTGGGCCCTCTACGAGAAGAAGGTTGTCGACGGCAAAGAGACCGGGGTCTTACGCGACTTAAAGGCCAGCGTGGAATACTACGAGAAGATCCTAGAATTTATAAATGGGCGGCAAACCAGCGAGTATATTAAGGAAAAGGCAAAAGAACTAAAAGATAACGGTATAGATTTAGACGCCTTAAAAGCCACAGATTTTGAAACAATTGAAGCAATTCTTTACAGCGCAGAATATTACGAATCCGTTTACGGTTGGGAAAAATTGAATCAGAAAGATTACAAAGGGGCCATCGCTAAGCTTGAGCCCATGTTTAAACAGTTCCAGGATTGGGTGGAAAAGGCAAGGGCACAGCAAGATGCCGCGGTAACCTCAGGTAAGTATCCGGTTGCCTTAAGCGAGGAAGATTTCAAAAAGATTTATGAAGAAAACTGGGCCCTGTATCATTTGGGAACTATAAAGTATATCCTGGTTGTCTCTTATATGGAATTGTATAATCTTGACCCCCAACCTGAATATAAAGCAAAGGCCCTTGAGGCAGCCATAGATATTGTCCAGAATTATTCCTATGCCCAGGCCTGGGATAAGCAGGGTTGGTTTTGGCCGATAATTGATGGATTACAGAATAATTATCTAGATTTATATAGTGATGCAGTGATTAAAAGCGGCGTGGCCGATAATATGCCTTTGCAAGAATTGATTGAAAAAGGCGATTCAAATCGTATTTACCGTAATTACAAAATTGCAGCTCACTATTACGAAAAGGCCTTAGAGCGTGCGCAACGCGAAGGAAAAGCAAGCATAGCGGAAGAACTAAAGCCTAAGGTTAAGGCATTGCGGGAACTCCTCCTAAAAGATACAAATAAACCTCGGGCTCAGCTAAAGCAGACTAAAAAGAACTCGCTTCTTAGTTGGTTGAGCGAAGAGCTTCTGGGTACCGCCTACGCCGCGGAAGTTGAAGAAACTGCGGCGGCCAGGGATTCCGCCCGTTCCAAATCCAACCTGCCCCTGACTCAAGAGCAAGTAGCTAAGGAAATTACCGAGAAAGGCTACCAGCAATATCCTATAAAAGAACTGCCGGCTGTCTTAGCAGCCAAATCCGAAGCTATAGAAGTGATCAAGCGTACTTTTAAATCCGAAGAAGCCAAGCAAGGGCTGACTAAGCTTAATGAACTCCTGCCCGAGGAAGGCTATTTAAGAGCCGGGCCGTATAGCTCATTCTATGGCGCAGTATATGAAGGTACTCTCTATTTAGATGAGTCAATATTAAATAACCGCCACCAGCTCGCCTTAACCATACTCTACGCAGTAGGCTCATTAATGAGCCATCCCCAGGAAGAAAATCCACAATATAATCTCGAGATTATTGAAATAAATAATAAGATTAAGCAATTGGTAAAGCAGTTAGGATATGCCGACGGGGTAGCCAGGCATTTTGTGAAGATGGTTAACGAGTGGAAAGATAAAGAAGGGAAGCAGGCGTTAGTTTCTTGGGACGCAGACCTTATAAGCGCAAGACAAAACTATCGGAACAGTAAAATAAGCTGCTTGGAATTATCCAGAGTAGAAGAAAGCGTAATACGCCAAATGGCGGAGGTAATTAGTAGTAATATCGGGAATGTTATGGATACCTGGAACTTGTTCCCCTTTGATTTAGATATACTTATGATAGTCAAAGGGACTAATTGCGTGGGGTTCACGCAGCTTCTATATATTTTAGGAGAAGCATTAGGGTTTTCTGTGAATCCTGTGAATATTTATCTTACTACGATAGTCCGGATAGCTTCCCACTGCAATTGTCTCTTTGCTCTTTCCGATGGAAAAAGCGTATTGGTAGACCCGAGGTATTCTTTTACAGAAGTATTTGAATGGGAAAAAGAATTTATGAAAATTGGAAAAAATACTTACGCGCCCAAAGAAAATACTTCCAAATCTGTGTTTAAAGACTTCGCAAAATTAGAAATCGGGGACAGGGAAAGTTTAATCGCCGCGATGAATTGGAACCGTAACGCAGATTTCCTATCCTTTACTTCTATAGTCAGTGAAATTGTTTATGAGGATGTCTTTACCCATCTCCAAAAAGATGAAACACTGCAATATCATTACTGGCAGGATTTCCCATTTAAAAACCCTAAAGAAATACAGAGAGAAGAAAAATGGCTAACCTTCTGTGTGCGTACGGACAAAAGGGAATTCGTTTATCAGGTTAAATTCATCAATAAGTTTGAATTTCTCCAACATTATATAAATCACAAGAACATCAAAGTGGAGTTGGTAAAGACAATTTTGTTAGAACAGGAGCCCCGCTTTCAGTTAAACCAGGCTAAAGAAAAGTTTCTTCTTAGTTGGTTCCTGAAGCAATTTAACTCTACCGCCTACGCCGCGGAAGTTGATGAAGCTGTAGCGTCTGAACAAACCTCTCTGCCACAGGATGACTTTATCATTTGGCAGAAAAAATTACTAGAACTAAGACAGAAGATAGGCAATAAGAAAGATTCCGAACTTACCCCTCAAGAAAGAAGAGAGTGGCGCGCCCTAGTGCAGGAGGGGCTCATGCTTGAGCGCTCCCAGGCCAGCAAAAATTCTATGCCTCGTATCAGCGAAGTAGAAACCGGCAGGAATTTTACAATTACCCTGGAGGCTAACAAAACTACCGGTTACCAATGGCAATTCTCTGAACCATTAGATGAAAGCATGGTGCAATTAATAAGTTCAGACTATTTATTGGATAAGAGCGGTTTAATCGGCGCCGCTGGAAAGCAGGCCTGGACTTTTAAAGCGCTCAAACCAGGAAGAACCAGTATCTCCTTTAAATACCTTCGTCCCTGGGAGAAAAATAATCCTCCAGCAAAAGAAGAGTCTTTTGTGGTTGTTATCGAAGAGAAGGATAGCGGGCTGCAATATCCCGCCCGTTCCAAATCCAACCTGCCCCTGACTCAAGAGCAAGTAGCTAAGGAAATTACCGAGAAAGGCTACCAGCAATATCCTATAAAAGAACTGCCGGCTGTCTTAGCAGCCAAATCCGAAGCTATAGAAGTGATCAAGCGTACTTTTAAATCCGAAGAAGCCAAGCAAGGGCTGACTAAGCTTAATGAACTCCTGCCCGAGGAAGGCTATTTAAGAGCCGGGCCGTATAGCTCATTCTATGGCGCAGTATATGAAGGTACTCTCTATTTAGATGAGTCAATATTAAATAACCGCCACCAGCTCGCCTTAACCATACTCTACGCAGTAGGCTCATTAATGAGCCATCCCCAGGAAGAAAATCCACAATCTTTTCTCCAGTGGCTATTCGGCATACCGGAAGCAGAGGCCGCTGAGACAGATGAAATCTCGCCTATCTCCGGCCAGATCCGTGCTGTTACAATTGACGAAAATTTTACCCTTAAGGATGTGCCGCAAGTCAAGCGGTTAAACGTAAACGCCGTCCGCGCCTATCTCCCAATCACGGATGAAAAACTTTTGGATGCTTTAGCAAAGGCAAATATCAGGGTAATTATAAATATCCCTCTTAATGTATATAGCGGCTCTTTCATAAATATTAATTTGCGGACTTTCCGGGAATATGTGATGCGTTTTAAGAATCATCCGGCGATCATTGGATGGGAGATAGGCAATGAGTATAATTATCATCCAGAATGGTTTGATAATAATATTGATAACTGGTATAGCATCTTAGAGGAGACAGCTCAAACCATAAAGAGTATAGACCCAGGCCACCCTATTTTTACTGCCCACGGTAATGTCCCGAGAAAGGGAGTGATAGAAAAATGCCCTTCAGTGGATGTCTGGGGGATAAATATTTATGCCTGGGATCATTTAGGCAATATATTTGGCAGCTGGAAGATGCTTTGCCAGGAAGCAGGCAAAAATATCCCAATGTATATTTCTGAATCCGGCGCCGATTCTTTTGATAATAAAAGACAAAAGGAGAATCAAAGGGGGCAGGCAAAGGCAGATAAGGAGATTTGGGAAAAGATAAACAGCAACAAAGATATATGCCTGGGAGGAGCTTTTATGAGCTGGAAAGATGATGCCAGTAAAATAGAAGTCCTTGCCGGAGGCTTTGCCTATGATAACTTTGCTAATGAAGCGTATTGGGGTTTTGTAAAGGAAGACGGAACGCCCAAGGAAGTCTATTACAGGATGCAGGAGATTTGGAGTAAGGATAAGCTTGAAAGCCAGGTTAATATAGTAAAGCGCGGGATAAAGCCTCCTAACGCAACAATAGGTATACCCTCTTTGGAAATAGATATCCATAAAGTAGCTTTGGAATTCAGGGAGATTGTGAAATCCAGCCCGGAAGCCTCCAAAATAAAACGTTTAATAAAGAAAACCACGAGCGTTAATTTAAACAAAATAGACAAATTAAACATTCTTGATTTTGACAAGCTCGGTATTTTATTTTTTGACGATAAAGGAAATAAGAAAGACTTAGCTGCTTTGGTAGAGCTTCTTGAAGAGATTACGCGCTACTCGGAAAAGATAAATAGCCAGCCGGATGCCTCCAGGATTAAGGAAGAGGTACAAAAAGAGCTGGGCGTTGATTTGGATAATCTTAAGGCGGTTGACATCGGTAAATTAGCCGCCGTGGCAGAGGCTTATCTTAACCGTGCCTGGTCGAAATATAAAAGCGGCATCTACGATGCAGCTATTTCAGAGGTGGATACATTATTTAACAGATTTTCTTACTTAAGAGAGCTTGCAAAAAGGCAGCAACAAAAGGTAGATAAAGAAGGGAAGCTTCCTTTTGCCTCGACAAAGGAAGAGCTGCCTCCGATATATGAAAGATACTGGGCATTAAACCACGCCGGAACCGCGCACTGGATTCGGATGATTTCGTATGTTGCGCTTGAAGAAGCAGAAAAGACCGCGGGGAATAAAGAAAAAGCATCCGAGTACAGGCAACAAGCATTAGAGTCGGCAAAAGAAATTATCCTCAGCTATCCTGGCGCGCAATGCTGGGATTGGGATAAAGACGATAGAACCCATTGCAAGGGTTGGTTATGGTCTATGCGCGGCGCTTTAGAAAGTGAATATCCTGATTTGTATCAAGATGCCTTAAAGCAGATTGAGGCGAGAGCGCAGGACGATAAAAGTCGACTTTCCCGCAAGCGAAATATTAACCATCCTAATTTTTTCAATGGATTAAAGGGTATCTTTCTTATTAAGGATGCCGAGGTGGCGCAGATAAGGGATGAGCAAACAAAAATAGAGGCCAGCGAAAAATCTGGATTAAACCCGGCCGTTGCCCTGGCAATTATTCTTTCATTGTTAACAAGCCTGGCCTTTTGTATATTTGCCTGTTGGCTAAAGATTTTAAAAAAGAGACATATCAAAGGAACATATAAAACAGAGAATGGAAAGGAGGCGGCAAGATGTATAATTTACAGGATCTTGAGTTTGTTAAAGTCATTCCGACGCAGAAAGGCATCTTCAGCTCCGCGAAATACCCCCATTGGTGCCAGGAGTACAACTTTCTTATCGGCCTGGACGGGAAAGTTAAAGGCAGGACTTCAGGCGGCATCTGGCTTGAGCTTAGTGAAGAAATCAGTTCGTTTGTTCAGACAAAAGTCCGTTCCATCTTCCTCGAAGAAAGAAATCTCATTTATAACCTTAATTAAGGGCATAAAGAGATTTTTTATTTTACCTTCCCAGAAACCGCTTTCCAGCGTCAAGATGAGGAATCTTAGCAAAGAGGAATATCAAAAAGTGCTCGAGGCCTGGGAAGATGTAAGGCAATTCTTTAAACAAACAAATAGAAAAACCTGGGTGCCTAAATTAGAAGAACTTTTAGCGGATATGGGCCATTTAAGGGCAGGGCCTTTTGAAAATAGCTCAATCCGCGAAGGCATCTTCTATATTGATGAATCCATCCTCAAAGACACAAATTCCGAAACAGATGAAGAGAAAAATTTCCTGAAAATCGAATTAGCAATAATAAACGAGAGCGGAATTCGAGAAGGTTTATCCCACCCCAGAAACAGCTCATTAAGAGAAGAGTTTCTTATGTCGACAATAGTTAATTTAGCCAAACAGCGTTTTGTCGACGGCTTAACCGAAGCTTTTAACCGCAGATATTTTGACCATCGTTTACCAAGAGAAATAGAGGGGGCTCAAAGATATCAAAACGCCTTATCCCTATTGATTATTGACATAGATTGGTTTAAAGTAATTAATGATAAATACGGCCATCAGGCAGGAGACGCTATCCTGAAAGAAATAGTAGTCCTCATCAAGAGCAGGTCGAGAAGTTCGGACATTGTCTGCAGGTATGGCGGTGAAGAATTCGCGGTGATATTGCCTCATACCGAAGAAGATGCTGCTTATAAAGTAGCCGATGATATCAGGGAAATAATCAAGAATAATGAATTTAAGATTCCGCAGAATGGAAATAGCTTAGTCCTGAAGCGTACTGTAAGTATAGGGGTAGCCAATTTAGGGAAGGGCACCTTTGACGCGGAGAGCTTAATCAGAGGCGCGGATACCGCACTCTACCAGGCTAAGAACGAAGGCAGGGACAGGGTAGTACTTTATTCGGAGGTAAACGTGGAAGAAGCAATAAATAAAATTTTACCCAAACTTGAGCAGGAAGGTTTTGAATCCCAATTAAGAAGCTTATACGGTTTATCTAAAGAAGAAGTAGAAAAAACCAGCCCTTATTGGGCTAAAATCGGCTTTGATGGCCAGGCAAACCGGCTGGGCTGGACAACAGAGAATCTTGAATGGATATTTAACCACCCTGAAACAGTGGAAGCCATATTAAAGGATGCTGAGGCTATCCGTAATAAATTTAGATATGTTATCTTCTGTGGTATGGGGGGGTCAGGCCTAAGCGTGCAGGTAGTCAAGGCTACCTTTGGCGAGAAAGAACCAAGGTTATATAGCCTCAGGACTACAGACCCCGCAGTTATCGCCGACATTTTAGATGATATAACAGGCGCTGAGGGCAGTTTAGAAGCCGGGCTTAATAAGGCCCTGGTTATTGTTATTTCAAAATCAGGAAAAACCCAGGAAAGCGTTTCTCATAAAAAATATTTTGAAGGCCTTTTTGCTAAATTATCAATAGATATTAAAAAGCATATGTGGGTGATTACCGATAAAGGTTCCCCTATGGATACCGGAGATTATCTGCAGAGAGAAATCCAGCTTAATGGTAAGGGAGATATAGGCGGGAGGTTTACCTCGCCAGCTACTGTTATATTCCTGCTGCCCTTGGCTTTAGTCGCGCCTGAAAAAGCCTGGTTAATTCTTAAACAGGCAAAAGAGATGAATGCGGCAAAGAATATCGAGCAGGATATCTTTTTACAGTTTGCTGCTTACCTGTATTATATGGCAGCAAAGCAAGGCAAGGATAAAATCACCATGTTTATGCCGGGCGTGCTAAAAGAATTTCCTCTCTGGGCGGAACAGCTTTTTGAGGAGTCGCTGGGTAAGAATGGTAAGGGTGTTACCCTTTTCTACGGAGAAGAGATAACTGCCCAGGATTTAAAGCCGGCAAATAAAAATGACAGGGTGTTTTTTAGAATAAATTTAGGAGAAGAGAAGGTTAACGGGGAATTATGGGATTATCTTTTAGCTAATGGTTATCCTGTCTTTGAGATAAACATAGAAAATATAGACTCGATAGGCGGTTTAATGCTGGGATTAGAGAGGACGGTAGCAGCTATCGCTTATCTCTGGGATATCTGTTTTGTTGACCAGCCGGCGGTGGAAGGATATAAAAAGGCAACCGCAGAAGTCATGGCTAATTTAAAGCCCGGAGAAAAAGTAGAGGTTCCCCGGGAATGGAGATTCGCTGAATTTAAAGGTTTAAAATTATACTTTAGTCCTCTCTTTGATACAGGCGTTGTAAGCGAGGATGAGTTAAGGATAGAGGTCAAAAAGCTGGGAGGGGAATTTAGCGATGCTTGTTGTGTTTACGCGGCGATAGTTAACATACTAAGCAGAAAGCCGGGCTTTGAGGCGGTTGAGCTTACTTCTTATGGGAGAATGCGCTTCGGACTTTTCAAGATAATGCAGGAAACCCGCACCAACATTTTTACCCAGCTTCTCAAGATGCCTTCAAAATTAGGGGAAGGCCCGGATAAAAACCATTCTTATCAACAAAATATAGAAGACGGCAAGAATATGTTTTTCTCTACCTACATTATGCCGCTGGAGATGGAGCAGCCCCAGGCCTTGAAATATGATGATAATCTTATAAAGGCGCAGGCTATCGGGACGGTAATCTCTATGGTAAGAAAACTAAGAAAGGTTGTGCTTATCACTGTATATGCCGATAATGACCCTGAGCAGGAAGAGAATATCAGGGAATTCTTCGCAAGGGCTGGCAGGTATTCAGATGCGTCCTCGCACTATATTAAAACTCTGAAGAGTAGAGACTGGGGTCTGCGCGAAGCCGGTGTAGAACCGTTACCGATTCCTGAATCTAATCGGCATAAAAAAAATTCCCAGAAAGGTTCTGCCTCGTTATTTTTCTTTGATTTCTTAATGCATCAAAAAAGAATATCCCGCATTGACCTGGGGGATGTAATCGTAACTTCACAAGGGTTACAGGATACATCGGTCCTGGATAAGCTGCCATTTTATTATAGGGAAAGATTCCTGCAGATAATTAATTTTGTCGCGCACTGTATCGACGGCCCTCCGTTGAGAGTAAATATCCTCATCGAACCCGCATCAAAAAATAATCCCTTCATCTGGTACGCCCTCGGAGAAAATCTTATACATATACAGGCATCTATTCTTACCGATGCCATACCCCTGCATTACGCTTACTTTGCCACCCGACGAGAATTTATCCAGCGCGCCTATAAGTGGGAAATGGAAAAGGCATTTCTTGAAGATTTAGATGCCACGGTCGGTTATAAGACAGGTACATTGAAGTTTTTATTTTTCGTTTTAAAGAAAACGCTTTCCCGGGTAATCGAAGAGGAGAAAAAAGAGATTGCCGCTTACTATAAAAACGGCGTCAGCGCTTCCTCAAAAAAATCCGGGAATCTTTCAGAGGAAAGATTAAGAGGCATTATAGAGCAGGATCCTTTGCCAAAAGCACTTGCTCAGGTATTAGGAAGGCCGCTAGGAGAAATAGCAAACATACTTATTGAAGGCGGAATAACCTTAGAGAATTTAAGGGGTACAGAGTTGCCCCTGAAGAAAACATTGGAGATTATTTGCGATAAATTCAAAGGCATAATACGCCATTCCAGCATTACCGCAGATGCGCGAACAGATGCGCTACAGGATATAGAAATAGAATTTGACCTCGGGAGGATGCCTTTTAAGTCGGTTTATATCTGGAGAATAGGGCCTTTTAAGTGGCAGGCGAAGATGGGCGAGGGATATTCGCATGTCTTTGCACCTCTGGGGATTTCGCCCTTACAACTCGCCATAAAAGAACTATCTGATAAGGATTATGTAGGAGCGCCTTCAAATTTACATAATTCGCGTTTCTTCACCGATAAATCTTTAAATTCTAAAGAAAATAAAAACGAGAGTTTTTCGATTAGATTGCTTGGGGAGAATAATACGCTTAAGTGCGAAGGTGATTTAGCTCAATTTTTAAAAGAGCCATTGCAAGATGTGCTAGAAATAATGCCTCAACTTCAGCAGGACAACTCCCAGCTAAGCGATTTATTTGTCCGCATCTCTAAGCGGCCGGATGTGAAATTGGGGTCAAATTATCTCTTGGAAAGATTAGCTTGTATGGTAAACGAATGTATCCAATGGAATCCAAACTTAAGCCGCGCTCCGCCCATAATCAAAATTCTTACTCTCCTGGAAGAATTACTGCATTACTATTATCCTGATAACGATGATTTGGTGCACCAAATCATCGACCGCTATATTACCTCAGACAAAATCTGGCCTGACTTTAAGAAGGCGCTTAAAGAATTAGAAAAAATCGGCATTTATCCCCAAAAAGAATGGCTAGCAATACTGGAATTATTAAGATTAATCCGCCGCGCAGACTTAGAGAATAAAAATATAAAAACATGGCTTAAGGAACACCACCTGTTTTTAGAATTGCCTCCTTATTATAATGAACATGCCTATTATGAATTCGGAGTATTTATGGATATCGCCAAGAAGGGATATCGGCCTCTCAAAGAAGTGGAAGAGTATATTCTGAATTATGCCAGAGAGCTGGGGACAGAAAAAGATACCCGTGAGTGGATGGGTGCGTTATTAAAAAGAATACCGGTTAGGGCCAGCAGGAAACGTTTAGATTATCTTACCGGCAGGAAAGGCCCGCATGCCATAAAAGGGAGCGATGCCCCGCTTGCCTGGGCAGCAAGAGGCCGTCTCTTTACCCAGGTGCACCAGAGAAGAGTAGGAAAGCTTTTTGCCACAATTGATATAACCGGGATGACCTGGACGAGCGTGCCAGTATGGCCGATAGGGAAAAACGGGGTTATCGTAGAAGGATTATGGGAATGGATGCTGATTAAGAATAAGGCTCCGCCTTTTGATTTTTACAATGCTGAAAAAGATTCTTTCGACGGCCTTTATCTGGCAGTAAGAGATAATAACCCCGCTGTTACGCGTTCATTCAGGGCAAAAGGTATAGGTAATGAACTTTTAGGTATTATCAGAGGAAAAGCTGTAAAAATAGATTGCCATAGCGGAAGCAATTTAGCGATAGCATATGGAAAATTAGCCGCGCCTATTTCCCGTTCACTGTACAGGCTTAAGATAGAAGAACAAAAAGAAAGATTCAGGCATGCCGTAGATTCGCTATTGAGCGGGTCAGAGCAGGAGGCGCAGACGATCGAGATTTTAAAAGATATAAAAGACAAAGTATATAGAGCGATAGAGCCGGATAATCAGATTAATGCCTTGAACGCCGAAGCGGCATTGAGAAATGTAAAAGATAGCTTATTGAAACAATCTTTTCCGCTGGAGAGGATTGTTATTGAGGATATTTACCAGAAACTTCAAAGCCGGCTTGACCAGGGGCACAGCCTGCGTTATCCCGGAGATAGCGATGAAGTAGTGAAAGCCAGGATAGAAGCACAAATCGAACGATTGAAGCTTTCCGCCCTGAGGGTAAAAGAGGATTTTGAAAGATTGATGCAGTCTCACCGGGCAAGAAATAACAGGGCTTATCAAAAAATACTGGAAGGCTATATAACGACCCTGGAACAGAACATCGCCTGCGAAAAAACATATGAAGAGATTAAGAGGTCGGAGAAAGATGCCGACTATGCTCTATTTAAAATATTATATCCGCGCATAGAAAACCTCAAAAATTCTAAAGACGAGCATTTCCGCAACTTAGGAGATGAATCTGAATACGTGCTCCTTTCTGTTATCGAGGTAATGAAGAGCTTGCTGGGAGGGCCGCAGGATCCGAAAGAAAAAAATGAAGAGAGGATAGAAAATGAACTTAGAGCGTTTAACCTGGCGGTGGATAACTGCGGGAAGTGCAAAGATATGGCTTTACCTGTTCTCCGGCGCTATCTAGAGAGGCTGGAAAATAAAAAAACAGGCGTCCCGGCTACGATTATAAACGGCTTCTCTGCCGGTTACAGCATTATGCACATCACTAATGCTTTTATCGCCATCCTTGGCGACGAAAGCAACATAGGCGATATTTATCGCTTGGCTAATCAGCTGATGGAAGCCATAGAAATAGTGTTTATAGATATCGGGAAAGGTTCCCGCGAGAAGACGATATTTGTCACGAACGATAATATCCCCCCGGTTGTCTTATTGCGTAAGTCGCAGGAGTATGATCTCGCAGGCGCAGTATGCCGCGAGGGAGGCAGGACCTCTCACTGGTATTTATGTTTGTCTAATGAGGAGAAAGCGGCGGTAGCCGGGGCAAAGATAGCGGATAGGGAAGGCGCCGATTTATTTAATTCGATAGAAGAGGGGGATGATATCTGGATAGACGCGATGACAGGGGATGTTTTTATAAACCCCGACCCTCGTACTTTGGTAGAATTTAAAATTATAGAAAAAAGAGCCAGTTATGAAGCATTCGAAGTCCTGGTCGAGAGCAGGGGGAGAGAAAAGGTATTATTACCCAATGGCGATATAAAATTCTATGTTAACGCAGAAAATCCTCAAGTTATAGAAAGGGCGATTAAAAGGGGAGCGCAGGGCGTAGGATTGTTCAGGCTTGAATTCTTGTTTATGACTTCTGTCCGCCTGACAATAGAAGAGCTTAAAAATATATTTGTCAGTAACGCAAAAGCCGCCGGCGGTAAAGTGATAACTTTCAGGTTTCCCGATAAAGCTCCGGATAAATACAGCCCGGGATTACCCTCTGCCCCGGAAAATGAAAAATCCCCTTTTTACGGCGCAAAATACCTCTTTAAAGACAGATATGGAAGAATAATCGCTTCTGAAGTCCTTGAGGCTTTATATTTAGCTTATTTGGAATGCCCTAATATCAGGGCGATGTACCCTATGATTAATGATGTGGGCGATGCTGATGATTCACTATCCTTAGGCGAAGAAGTAAGAGATAAATTGAATATGGCTTCGAATATGCCGATTGGTTTTATGGCAGAGACCCCGGAAGCGGTAACGAACATTGAAGAGCTTCTTAAGCGCTCTGATTTATTGAGCATCGGGACAAATGATTTAATCAAATACTCCCGCGCTTTAGACAGGGATAGCATAAGTTTCGCGGAAGACTACAGCGGCCTGCATACGGGGACTTTGGTATACCTGGACGTTATATTTAATGCGGTAAAAAGAGAGAATATTAGAAGAATAGCTGCTGGATTTGCGCCCATCGACGTAGGAATCTGCGGCGATCTGGCGCGTGATTATGGCCATAATGCTTTCGTTCGTTCACGTATAGACGAACACCTGCCGTTTTATCAGAGCTTGCCGGATATATATATGAACCGGGTAAAAGAATTTGTGCGGCAGCTAGACCATGGCAGGTGTGAGTGCATATTCAGTAAATTAGATAACCCGAATAAGTTGAAAGAGGAAGCAGATTTATTAGTTGCAGATACGCTTAGAAAAATTAAAGAAGTTCCTCTATACCAAAAAGAATATGAAAAGCGGATTTTAGAATATAGGGACGAAGTCCTGCAGCAACTCGGGCCTGCGAAAGAAGAAGCGGCCGTAGAGAAACCTTTGATTATAGCGAAACCCGAGGTATCTGTTCCGGAAAGGGTAAAAGAGAGTTTAGCAGTCATTAAAGATGCGGTGGATTTATTTGAAGCAGAGTTTACCGTAATACCTAAGGCAGGCCTGCATGCAAGGCCTGCTGCCAGCCTCAATAAATATTGCATAAATCAGCTTAAAGAGAATGAGATTACCTTGGTAAAATTAGACCCCAATGACCCGGGGACTTGTGATGCTAAAACGATATTCGACTTAATCTGTTTAGCGGCTACGCAGAGGACAAGATTAAAAATAATAGCCACAGGGCCCAGAGCCAAGAAGGCGGCTTTGGATGCGGTTTATATTATTAATAGCGATGGAGAATTGCCCATAACAAGTTTATTGGCTAATCTCTTTGAGCGTGAAAAATTAAATTTGCCGCTGCGCCTTATTTTCTTAGGGGCTGTGCCTGTTCATGAATTAGGGCATCTTTTAGAGGCAAAAATTTCAAAAAGAGAAATCCGTGATTTTAGGTGGAAACAACTCTTCAGCGGGAAACTTAATATCAATATCAATGGCCCGCCGGTATTGGCAGGGATAATCGCTAATTTTATTGCGGCTGTTGTATTTGGCGTAAGCTTATTATATTCTCCTCATCTTATCCTCGCTTATCTTTTCTTATCCAATCTTGCCCTGGCTATCTTAGAGCCTATCTTATCTTTAATTTCCAAAAAAGGAGATTTAGAGAGGGCTCAATTTTCTTCTAATCAGAAGGGTCAAGCTCTGCTTATCTGGACCTTATCCATCTTTACTTTGGGTATAGGCGAAGGAATGATGTTTGGGTTTACCTTGCTTTATTTTATCCCGATGCTCTGCCTTAGCCTGTATCTGATTTGGATGGGCTTGAGTGGCGGAAGCGACAGCCCAAGAAGAGAAGCGCGCAGGGAACTAAAAAGTACAATGAAGAAAAACGTTGTGGAGATACAAGATACGCCTCTGCCGTTTGAGATGAAGCGCGGCAAACTAATCAATTACCTGGCTAGAAAGGGTTTTGTCTATAGCCACCAGTATATTTCTGGCGATTCCATTGTTTATAAAAGATTACCCAGAACTTTCACTAAATCTAAAGGAGACTTCATAGCGCTCCTGGTTTTTGTGGTTTTCTTCGATGCCCTGCTTGCCGGCGTCCCGCTTTTTGCCCCGCCTCTCTTAGCAAAAGACTGGAGCTTGAATAATGAAGTGGCTAAGGCATATTCAAGAGATCCGATAGGGCTTATATCGAACGTTTTACTGGCGCTATTCTTGGCATTCGTAGTTTTCCATTATATCCGGCTCGTAATTCAAAGAATATTTTCGCCGATTGAGTATTACCGCAGTAAATTACAAGAGAGGAGGTGTAGTATAGCCTCCTGCCTGCTTAAAGAGATGCAGCAATCAGGCGCTACAAAAGAAGAAATCGTTGGTGTCTATAAAGCGCTAATAGGTTTATATAACGGTAATGATAAGCGCCGTAAGGATACGTTTTTAAAATTAAGCAAGGTAAGCTACCAGCAGGTACTAAAAACGATAATGTCTAATTTGTTAGTTGAACATTGGGATGCGGATGTCCGTTTGGCTGCAGCAGAAATTTTGGCTAAGTTTAAAGATGAGCAGACTGTTCTGCTTCTAGTCAGGGCTTTAAAACGCGACCAGGGAGAGTATAGCGGATGGCTTAAGGACAAGATAGCAGAATTAATTATATCTATGGGAGGAAGGACTGCGGAATTATTTGAGAGAGTTGTTTTAAGACTAAAAAACGAACTCCGGTATGATAGATTCGATATTGACTTTGACAGGGAATCTGCGCTTTATTTTTACGTAGCCGAAGCTTTTGAAATCTTATTCAGGGGGAAAGATTTTGCAGTCGTGGCAGCAGTTATGGGAAGGGGATATTTTATATGGGAGAAGGATCAATATCTTCTATATAGGATGAAAGGGCGTTTTTTTGATAAAATTTGCGGGTCGGGTTCTAAAGGGATCACTTTTGAGAGGAAATTAGAAATTATATTAAATAATTGGGATGAAAGAGTCAACGAGATGTATCTATTGACACCCCTGATATTGCATTCTGTCTGCGGTTTGAAATACGAAGAAATAATGCGCCAGGATACTGACTGGAAGGAATTTTTGCACTATCCCGTTGGAGAGAAGATGGCTTTAGTGAAAAAATTGTTAGAGAGGGCTGGTAAGATGCCTTTGACGGATGACGCCGAAAGGGAATTGGAAGGGTTATTTATGACTATGGGCTTAGATTCTAACATAAAGAGGCCCGACTCCAATAACGCCCCCGCAGTTTTTGACTACAAGACGAAAACAAAATACGAGAACAAAGAAGTTGCTTCCACTGACTGGTTTACGGTAATTCTTAAGGGGGAAAAACCGGCAATCCCTGAGACGATAGATGGTTTAAGCGCGACCCAGCGGGAAAACATTAATAGATTATTGCCGGAACTAGCCACACACCCTGCCAATGGGCCGCCGCTTACGCTTTATATGCGCGTATCAAATCAAACTTCCCTGACCGCTGATAAAAAGTACAAATATCTTTTTGATTACACTTTAAGGGAAGGCGCAGGCTACATCACGGTTTACCCTGTTTTTGCAGAAAACGATGAAGCGCTATCTGAATTCTTAAAAGTAGCTAAAGAAAAAGCCGTTCTTTTTGCCATAACCCAGTTCGACCATGAAATCAATCGCCACCATATCCTTAGGAATTACTGCGATGCTAGCGCAGATTATGCCACGCTGAATTGGCTTTCCCAGCAGAGGGAAGAATTTATCCTGGCAAATATTGAGGTGTTGGATAAGGCCAACGAAAATGGAGTTTATGCTGTAGGAGACTTTCGAGAAAGACTAAGATGGCAGCAGTCAAATGGTTTGTGGCCCTTTGAAGCCTATCCTTTTGAAAAAATAAGAGAATATTTAATAAATAGCGGAAAGTTTGTAGTTGATGTAACCCTGGAAGCATTTTTGCCGCAGCTTTTGGACCAACGCAGCCAGCAGGCTTTAGCTAGCGGCGGCCTTGGATTTCTGGCAGGCGAAACTTTCGGCGGATGGGGAAAGAATGGAAAAGCCGTAGTAGGGCTTGAGCCTTTATACGAGCATTATGTTGACCCTTCAGGCCGGCATATCTGGATTGATTGGGATAAGCAGGGAGGCATTCAGCCGGTTTTCGTCAAGCGCGACGGTAAGGTCGAGCCATTCACCTTTAATGTGGAATTTAATAGCAACAGAAAATATCCGGTGCGGCTTTATGTGGTTTTTGCTAAAGGGACACCGGTATTGCTCGTGCGTCAACCAGAGATAAACTCTTCATTATACCCCGAAGGGGAAAGGCGATATAAACAAATGGCATTTTTAGGCAGGGCATTTGTTGAGCTGTTTAAGCAGTTCGGAGCAGCTCCTGATATTGTGCGCTTGAACGAGCCGCAATTGGCATTTTTACCGATAGCCATGGATAACGACATTGAGTTTTTCCGCGGCATAGGCGGTCGCAGCATTTACGAAGAGACCCAGTTTATTCTTACTACGCATACTCCGGAAAAAGCGGCATTACCTATATGCGATAACCCGGAATGGCTGATGGGGCAGGTAGGATGCGAACTCGTTCCTAATGCCATAATTAGCGAAGATGGAATAATACGTTTTGCCGAATGGCTTGCTCGCCATTCCCGGGTAAAAGTTATAAATGCCGTAGGCCAGGAACATGCCAAGGTAAGCAAAATAGCGATTTTTCCCGAGTCCGTTCACAAGAAAATAGTGGGTATTAGTAACGGTTCTGACCCTGAGTTATGGAAGAGCGATGAATTAAAAGAGCGTGAGAAGAATGGGTCAATAACCGGCAAAGACCTTTTTGAATGTGGTGTTTTAGCAAAGGCAAGGTTGAATGATTATTTACGGAAGGTTACCGGGAAGAAATTTAGTGAAATTAAGCGTCCTCTGGTTGGCCTTGTACGCCGCCTGGTAGCTTATAAAGAACAAGGCATACTTTTTGATATTATAAAATGGATGACCGGCGAAAGAAGCGTTATGTATCAGACGCCCTGGGGATTGTTAAACGGCCTGGAAGCAAACTTATTGGTCGGAGGCGTTGGACGCGATGAAGTAGGCAAGGCTTGGGTTTCTAGGTTTAAAGAAATGGCTGAGGATAAAGAATTACAAGGAAAATTCATTTTTATTGAAGGAACAGGAATAGAAATAATGAAATCAGCCACACAAGGTTGTGATCTTTGGGATAGCATGCCTCGCTCCACAAGAGAAGCCTTCGGGACTTCTGACCAGAGAGCGGCTGTTAACGGCCACCCTAATATTGCCACTAAAACAGGCGGGCCTGCGGAGTATATTGAAACAGGCATAAACGGCTGGCTGATGGATGTTTTTGCGGACAGTGGATACACATTTGAAAAAATAGTTATAGGTATGCAAAATAATGATGAAGAAATAATAAAGTTTTACCAGCAGAATGCCCAGAGGCTGCAGGTTGAATATCTTCAGGAAGCAGTAGGTATCTATTATGCTTATACGGAGCAGGGCCAGACCAAGTGGCTTGATATGATGAAGAATTCCTACGAAGTCGCCCATAGAAAAATGAGCATCGATCGCACGGTAAAACAATATTGGAAGGCCATAGAATACATAAGGGATGGATGCAAAGAAGGCGTTTTGGGCCAATTGGTCGAAGAGTTCCATAATTTGGACACAATGAACCCTGATTCTAAAGGGCTTTCCTTTCCTGTTGTTTCATCCCGGGAATCCTTAAACCCCAAGGTAATACTGGAGAGAATGGCCGCTCAGGAGCAATTTGAGGTTGTCTCTGTTGAAGAAACTCCAGAAAGAACAAACAAGCTTAGTGAAAAACAACGCCAGGACCTGCCTTGCCAGCTTGAAGACCTCTTAAAAGGCCTCTTTATTAACGGCCCCCCTGAAACTGTGGCCAGAATCACCAGAATTATTATAGAGAGAAAAAAAGGTAAAAAAATATTCGACATCCAAATAGAGAAAGATTCTACAGTTACTCTTATTCTGCACTGGAATTTTGTTGAACCCCCTGCCCATCCCCTGGCTAACAAGGAAACCTTCAACGTCTTCCGTAAAAAAGCCGTAATCAAACTACATGAAGCAATCCATTTTAAAGACCTCTCTGTCAGGGATGAAACTATCTGGCCCCAGAGCAAAAAACTCTACCTTTTGCCAGAAAATGTGGATGCCTTATCTGCGCTTCAGGAAGTCTTAACTAATCCCGAAGTGTATGGCATGGTGGGCGGCTCCGGGATAAGCGTAGAACTTATAGGAGTAAACAAGGATTATGACGGCATAGAGAAAAGGGAGGAGCGTTATAATGCTTCTTGGATAGCTGTTCAGATTGCCGCAGGCAAAGGTACAAGGCTCCATTCTACCGAGGACAATCCTAAGCCTGTTCATCTGGTCGCAGATAAGCCTCTTATTAGGTATTTTCTAGATACTGCCCGTAAATTAAATATCCCCACCATAGTTATTCTGGGTTTTGGCGCAGCAGCGGTGAAGAAAATTTTACCTAAAGAAACAAGACATGCAATGGGCTCCATTTATAACAATAGCCGTTTTATAGGGCCGATAAATAATTTTATGGCTTCATATCCCTTTCTGAAGAATTTCCGGGGCAATATAATAGGCGTTTCCGCTGACTTGGTTATAGTTAACGAAAATATCCTTAAAGAGTTACAAAAAACACATAATCCGCCGGGAGGTAAAACTGCCTGGTTTACGATTCTTACCATAGAAAAAGATAATCCGGAAGGCATCCTGCGCATTATGCGCGATGAAGAAGGTAATTTTAGAGGATTTGTAAATCAGGGCGTAAACTTCCCGGGTAAATCAGAGTTAGGCCTAATAAAGGAATCTGAGCCGGCCATTATAGCTATTAATTGGAAAATCTTCAGGATATTAAAAGCCATTCTATTTGTGATGGGCCCTTTTATAGGTGCATCCAGATTCTTTGGAAATAGTTTAACCTGTGATTCCCACAAAAAGAAGACCTGTTTGGGATTATTATCTTTTAAGATTTTTAACTGGGTTGCGCTAATTTTATTCAGAACAGGAAAGCTGCGTATCATTAAGGCTCAGGATGCCATGGGAGTATTGAATGTAAATACTGCGGAAGACATCGCATCTGCCGAACAGAAATTAAAGAAAGTTATGAGTTATACAGAAGAGCAAGCTGACAGTAGCATAGACAATTCTCCTGTTCAGGTAAAGGCAGCAGAAATGGCCAGAATAAAGCAGGAGCTTGAGAAGGCAGAACTGAAGGAAGTCGTAAGGGGGTGGCGATGGGTGGTTTATTCTAATGACCAATTGGGTCTTGTGGTAAAATTGCCCCGCCAGGGCATAACTAAGTTTATATCGGCAGTCATAAGAAAAATATGCGGTCTCTTTCTTGCGGATTATTCGCCTTACGTAAAGGATAGCCTAGGCCGGTTAATGCTTGATTACACTGAGGTAAGAAACAGTAATTTGAGCCTAAACGGGAGAAGGGTATTCAAGCAAAAGGCTATTCTGCAGGAAAAAGTAGCCGTAGCCAAAAGCATACTTGAGGGAATGGTTAAGGAAGGCAAGATAAATGAGGCAGGACAGATATTGGCTAAATGCATAGAAGCGCAACATAGGGCTTGGGAGAGGGGGCTCTATCCTATGGATGCCTTTCATTTCAGCGATAATTTCGGAATTGATAAATCAGGAGAGGCGGTATTTATAGATGCGGGAGACATAAAGAATAAAAAGCCGTTAAAGCTTGCGTATTTCTTATGTTACAGAATTCTTACCCCTCTGTCATTAGCCGTTATACGCTTATCGTTGGCCAGGCAATATTATAAAGAGGCCAGAGAGGGCCGGTTAAGCTGGGGAGAGCTGGAGCGGCTGCAGGCGAACAGGAAACAGGATATTCGTACCGTGAATGAATTCAACCAATATTTTGCAAAGGAATTGAAGGATTGGAAATTAGGACAGATTCGCAAGGTAATCTCGGAAATTGAAAAATATAGAAAAGGCAAAAAACCGTTGGCATATTGTATAGCTAAGGGGGGCGGCGTTACAGGCATAGTCTATCCTTCTTTCCTGAGCGTATTAGAGAATTTATTCGGCCCGGGAGAGGGATTTTATATCACTAAATTTGGCGGGACTTCCGCGGGCGCTGTCTTCGGGTTAATGGTTTTGCTTGGCTATGATATGGGTACGGCAAAGCAAGAAGTGCTGAATATGAATCTCAGCACATTTTTGGATGCGCCAGAAAAATTATCCGGCCGCATCTGGAACCTCTTATGCCATGGCGGTATATATAGAGGCGATAGAGCGTTGGAATGGATAGAGCGTAAGGTAACAGATAGGTTCGATTTTATCCCTACCTTTGGAGAGCTTAAAGAAGCAAAATATCCGATTAATTTGACCGTGACCGCAGTTGATTATCCCAGCGGAAGGCTCTTGGAGTTAAACGCGGAGAATTGCCCGGACATGAAAATAACTGATGCCATAAGGGCGTCTATCTCTCTTCCGATTATTTTTAATCCCCTAATCTGGAAGGGGAAATATAAAGGGCAAAATAAGGTGTGGAGATTAATCGATGGCGGGATGCACCCCGAGGCTTTCTTTCCTATTTACCTTCTTGAGCAGGAAGGGGTTAATAGCGAAGATGGGAATCCGTTTGTCGCGGTATTTTTAAACGAGAAAAAAGAATCTATGGTTCCGCACAGCCCTTCCCTTTTAAGCATTAAGAAGGTGCTGGTTGCAATCAATAGGAACGCGGTATTCAAGGCCGCAGTAATTGCTCCCCTGATGGTTATCAGCCGTTTTATCCCGGCGTTGAATATAGCAATAAGGACGATTAATCTGGCTAATCAACCTTACAATATATTAAATGATATGGAACGCTGGGAGGGTAATGTCTATAGCATAGACATGGGCGATAGAGTAAGGACAATAGAGTTTGATATAACCAGAGAAAAAATCGAGCAAATATTTGAAGAGGCGGGCAAAGAAATAAACAAAGAAGACCTTCTTGCGGCAATCAGCGGAAATAATCACCACAGCCGATTGCAACATGTTGTTAAAATAAGGCGTGTCTTGGAATATGTATTCCCTTCAGATGTAGCAAATGAGATACAGAAATTATTTCAGCCCGGAATCGATAATCCGGAATGCCCGGTTAAAAAAGCAATCAGAGAAAGCACCGTTTTGCATTTACTCTGGGGCGCAACAAATATCAAAATCGAAAATCGCAATAAGCCATATGAAGACAGGAGAGAGGGAGAAGCATATTATATCGAAGATGCTATTAATAAAATAGGGTCCGAATCCAAAGAGATTATACCTGCTCTATCCTATGCCGGTTATCTAGAGGGTTTCCCTCAGCAGAAACTAATCGAAGGATGGAATGATTTTATCAGCGATAAGAACATAAGGAATATAAATATAGTTGCCTTGGGGATAAAAGATAGGACATCCCCGTTTCTTGCGGGAAATGACAGGAATAACCCGTCTTATGTGCTGCATTCTTTGGCAAGCAAGACTATATGTATCAGCGGGCCGGTATATGATGATATCAAAGAGCGCACGCATTTACTCGCCGCGGCAATTGCCGGGCCGCTATTTGAGATGTTCTTGAAGGCCTTTAAATATCACCAGTCAGCCCAAAATGTTTCTATTGAGAAATGGGCACTGGACTTTGAAAATGATTTTAAAGACGCATCCCGCACATTCAGCCTCTTTATAAGCAAGGATTTAGATAAGGGAATACAGGAATTATCCATAGGGAATAGCAGCGGCCAGAAATGCGGCGACATACCCACCAATCCCCGTAGATACAAAAACCGGGCATTATTGAAGCACTTAGGTGACGCTAAAATGGAAATTAGCGCGGACCTGGATAATATTAAGAACGGTAACTTTGACGCAGAGATACGCCTTGTCATCGGCCATCGCGAAGAGGAAGAAGATGCTTTATCAGCGGAATCAAGCGTCTCTTATCTTTTCTCGGAGATTGAAAGGATGCAGCCGTCAGGAAGAAGAAGGATTAAATATTTTCCTATCGTGCAGGATCCTCTGTACAAAGGGACGAGGGACATGTTGGCAAAAGCGGGAATTAAGAAAAGTGATTTAATCTTTTACAAAAGTATAGAAGAAAAGATTAAAGAAATCAGCCGGATGCCTCCAGAGGTAAGCAAAAAAATAAAATTGATCCTAGTTGACCACAATAAAGTCGAGAGAGAAGAGCTTAAGCAATTCGAAGTAGCCTTGATAATAGACCACCATCCCGTATTAGGCGATATCCTGGTGCCCGCGAATTCTATCATTAGAAAATCCGTATCCTGCATTGCCACTATCGTTGCCGGCCTATACCGTAAATACGGCATTAAGCTTCCGCAGGCAATAGCTTATATGCTTTTGTGCGCCATCTTTTCAGACCTTGATGCGGTAGCCAGCCCGGAGAGCGGGAGCCACAGGTATGTCCTGAAATCCAAAACTAACATAGATGATGATGTGAAGGAAATAGATAGGCTGGCTGAGATTTGCCAGATTAAAGACATAGGCGCCTTTATTAATGAGCGCGCTAAGCATATGTATTATACTCAGCACGCCACTGCGCAGGAGTTGATGCGGGACTCTAAGGAATACACATATAATGGCGTGAGCGTATGCATCAAGCAGGGAAAAATTTCCTTTAAGGAAAATACCATAAAAAAGGCAGCCAGGGAATTAAAGAAATTTTTATATAGAAGCAGGCAGGCCGGTATTAGAGAAGAGAGTATAATTCACAAGCTGGTTCTTGAGAAAGAGACAGTCAATCAACTTATTAAATCAATGGGAGAAGAAATGAGGCGCAGGGGCCACCGGATAATATTGCAGTCGGTGACTACTATGACTAACGATGAATACGGCTCCCACATGATTATTCGCGCCGATAAGGAAGCCATGGAAGCGTTAATCACCTCTGCTTCCGAAGTGAAGGGAATTAAGACAGCCATAATCCGTAATTTGTTAGCCGTTCAATCGATAAAAAAACGCCTGTATCATAAACATGGTGCGCATTTGAAGATTACCGAGTATATAGAAGAGCTAAAAGGATATTTTAAAAATATCCCGGAATCAACCTACCTCAAATTAGTTCATTCAGTAGTTCAATTGTTGAATGAAAACGCGCTTATTCTTGAATATCCCCGCGCCGAGCATATCATCACGCCGCAGCTGGAAGAAATTATTAAAGGATTAGATTTATCTTTTGACATGACCAAGGTAATGAAGCTAAGGCAGATTGATGAATACACCTATGAGGCGGAAATCCCTGGAGCGGGTTCGCGTAAGGCAGAATTATTGCCATGGATTGAGAGGGCGATAGATTTTCTCAAACAGGATAAAGACGCAAGCCCCACCAAAGAACGCGCGCCGAATTCCCAGGACACAAAGGCGCCGGTTAAGAATAGGCCCAGCCGTAAAGCCGTCGGTAGGCTTATAGAGATTTGCGATGATACTTTAAAAAATAATAAGCAGGGTATCCACCAATACGATGGGACTTGTCCTAAGGAGAAAGGAAAAGGCGGTACTTTCCTTACGGCAGAACTGACCACGACAGCAAAGTGTTTTAAAAGAATAAACCTTTGCCCGGGCAAGAAATTTCTGGATATCGGTTCCGGTGACGGCCGTGTAGTCATTTTGGCCGCGATGTTTGGAGCACAGGCAACCGGAGTAGAAATCGACAGCAGATTCGAAAGCCTGGCCGGTTTATCAGAGAGGCAGGCTGTCGATGAAGGTTTAATAACCCGCGGCTCTACAGAGTGGTTGTATAGCGATGTAAAGGATATAAAGCTTACGGATTACGATTTCATATTTTTACACGACGGCCCTTATAGCATAACTAAAGATAAGCTGGAAGAAAAGATAATCAAAGAAGCCAAAGATTCGATGGTCTTTATGGTTAAATGCGAAAGGTGGCCTTTGTTAGCGAGGTTAAAGGCAGTAAGAAAAATATCAAACCTTTTTAAAAGGACATTCCCGGAAGGTTTTACCTTATACAGAAAAGTTACAAATAAGCCAAAGCCGCAGGCCGTAGATTTAAGCCAGGAGTATAATAACTTGGGTGATTTACTGGAAGAGAATGCCCGCAAGTATAGCAGAAAAACCGCAATAATTTACCAGGATAAAGCCACGAGTTATGCGCAATTGAATGAATCAGTGAGCCGCTTTGCCAATGCCTTAATTAGATTGGGTGTTAAAAAAGGCGACCGCTTTGGCATAGTTTTAGCTAATTGCCCTGAATTCATTATCAGCTGGTTTGCCCTTGCTAAAATTGGAGCAATATCTGTGCCGGTCAATCCCGGCCTGGCTCCTTATCAGATGCAAAATATATTTAAGGATGCCGGAGTAACAGGGGTAGTAGCCTCAAGCAGCTTGCAGCCCGCGATAAAAGAAATAACAGAGGTTACTCATTCAATGTGGAATCTTGTTTCCATAGATAAAATGGGAGTATCTTCGGGATGGTTTTCCTTTTCCGAGCTGATTGAAAAAAATTCCCCTGAGTTATTTATGAGAGGGGTAGTAGAATCTAACGACTTAGCCACAATTATTTATACCTCCGGCACTACGGGAGAACCGAAGGGGGTCATGCTTTCGCATAAGAATCTAATCTTCAACGTAAAATCAACTCTCCAGGCTATTGATGTTACGCAGAAAGACCGCTTCCTTTGTATCCTGCCGATGTTTCATTCTTTTAGCTGGATGGTTTGCGTATTGAATCCGTTTCATGCCGGGGCAGCAATTGTTATAGTAGAATCTGTAAAACCTTTTAGTAAAGTCTTAAAGAATATCTGGAGGCATCAGGCTACGATTTTTGTAGGTGTTCCGCCTATTTTTGCCGCGCTATTGCGCATTAATCTGCCTTTCTTTAGATTGGTCAGGTTATTCAATCCTATCCGTTTTTGTATCTCCGGGGCAGCAGCGTTACCCGCTGAGGTCTCCGAGGGATTCGAAAAGAAATTTAGAATACCGCTTTTGGAAGGTTATGGCTTGACTGAGGCTTCGCCTGTAGTTTCGGTTAATCCGCTTAAAGCAAAACGTAAGCCCGGCTCTGCGGGATTGCCGCTTCCGGGAGTAGAGGTAAAGATTGTCAATGAAGAGCAGAATGAATTAGGCGCCGGAAACATAGGCGAGCTGTGTGTCAGGGGCGCAAATGTAATGCAGGGTTATTATAAGAATCAAAGTGCAACTGAAGAAATAATCTCGGCCGATGGATTTTTACATACAGGCGATATAGCCAAAATTGATAGCCAAGGATATATCTATATTGTTGACCGCAAAAAAGATTTGATTATTGTTAAAGGCTTAAATGTGTATCCTAAGGAAGTCGAAGACCTGATTTTAAGGCTTCCAGAGATAGAAGAAGCAGCTGTCATTGGCAAGAGATTTAAGAACGGCGATGAGCAGGTGATAGCATGTTGCGTGCTCAAAGAAGGTAAAGATGCCATTGGCCAGGAGATATTGAAATTTTGCAGGGGCAGGCTTGCAGCGTATCAATGCCCAACCCGGGTAGAATTTTTCACGGCACTCCCCAGGAATCTTTTGGGGAAAGTGGATAAAAAAGAATTACGGAGACTTCTATCTGCCCCGGAAAACGACCCCACTTCCAGCAATAGACTATTGACTGAAGAAGAGCGTGAATGCTTGGACAGCATCCTTAATAGATATCAACAGCAAATTATCAGCGCCAAAGAAATAGAACGCTCTGTTATTAATGAAACTATAGCTTCCGCTTTAACTACTTTAGCTAAAACCATAGACAATGGAGAGTACTTACAGGTATCCGAAATTCTTAAATCTTCAAGGCTGATTTGCGCTCCTCCTCTTTTGGAAGAAGAAATTGACTTCTTCACTAAGAAGATCTCTCCTGCCCTAAAAGTCTATGCACTCAACACTGTCATAAACGGTAATTATTATATAATACTATTTAATTCTTCAGTAGACAATATCTGCCAACATGCCTTCCATGAAGCAATAGCCCTATCCCTAAGAAATAAGGGTTTATCTCAATGGGAAATACATCAAAAAATCAATGAAGACTTGGCACTTGTTTATAAACTAATCCAATTCGAGAAAGGAATTGTGCCAAATCTTGCGCATGAAAAATTATATGACCTTCTTGACAGGGCAGGCAGGGCTGGTGAATGGGAAGAGATAGCTGCTGTTACAGGCTTTAATACAGAGATTATTGAGTTCATCATCCGTTGCGGTATTCCTTTATTGGAGATTCCCTTTGTTATGCGGGCAATAAGCGTTCTCCGTACACAGACAACCAACAAAGAACCCCAAAGAATATTCTCTGCGGTCGAAGGGGCTTATAGAATTGGTTTCAGGGGTAAAGACCTTGAGAATGCTGCTTGGGCCATTTCAGCCTTTAGCGAAGATAATGCAGAAGAAGGGAAGGAAGAAGTCAGAAGACTCTTGGACAGCGGAATTAAAGAAACAAAAGATTTAAAAAATGCCGCGTTGCTTCTGCGTTCGGATATCCCCGGGGAAATAGTAGATGCTGTTCGGAACCTGGGTATTTTACCAAAATATTTTACTTCTGCGAGCTGGGCGATTATGAATCTTTGTGAATATTATGGGACCCTGGAAAGTAGCCTTGCGGAAACAAAGAAGTTTTTGAATGAAGGCGGTAGGATTAAATATCTGCAGTCTTATGTTGAGCTCTTAAAGTTTTTCGGCCGCGACGACTTAGAAAAGGGCAAGGCTATATTGGACGCACTCCTTATTAGAGAAAGAATACCCTTAAAATATCTTGAATCTTTTGCAAGAGGAATTAGGATTATCGGTCAGGAAGATATATGCAGGAGCCTGAGGGAGGCGCAACTGCTTTTAGATAGCTGCAGTGTTAGTTATAAACACTTTGAATTTTATGTCTGGGTTCAAGCCGTGTTTGGCCGCGGCTTTGTGGAAAAATATATATCATCGGGAATTTTTGCTATGAAGGATTTAACGTTCCTCATAGAGGCAGTGAAGGCCTTTGGACGTGGCGATACCGAGGAAGGTAAAAACGACACATTGGAATTTCTGTCTTTAGGAATTACCCCGGGCCAGTTAAAATCTGTAATTCATGCTGCTCGTGTTTTCGGAAAAGGCGATGCGCAAAAAGGCAAGGCTGAGGTGAAAGCCCGCCTAAAGAGCGGCTTGGAGTTGAAAGACTTTGTGGGATGGATGAATAAATGTCATGAGCCGGTAGTTATTTTAGAGAAATCGGAAGAATACTATTATGAGCGGACATTAGAAATCTTTAATGCAAATATTCAGCAACAGGAACTTAGAGAAATCAGGGCTATTTTTGAAAAAATCAATCCGGGAGCAACTGTAAAAGAAATAATTAAAATTTTGAGGGGCAGTATTTCTGATTTCTTAAGGGAATTTCTTGGGGATAAGCAGATATTGAGCGCAAATGATATCAAAGGAATATTAAATATTATTGACAGTATTGAGCGGGTTCGGGCGTTTAAGCACCGCCATAAAATAACTCCGATTGAAGGTAAATATGTAGTTTCTGCTTACCGGTCCCGCGAAAAGAAATATAGGAATGTTTTTACGCTAAGCATTTACCCCACAGAAAAAGAATTGTCCTTTATCCGCGCAAAATATACAGGAGCCCTGGATGGGGGACATGTCCCCGGGGCGCTTGCTTATTTAAAATTTTATCGCCACGGATATAAATTTTATGTAGCGGAAATCCAGTCTGACTTGTTCGGGCTTCTCCCCAGCGTTTTACGCCGCAGATATTCAGACTGGGCATATAATTTGCTGTTTGCCCTTGAGGATTACGCCAGAGAAGAGGCTGCCGGGCGTATTATTATCGTGCCTGCACAAGCACAAATGAACAAGTGGAGACTATTATATCCTTCCCTCGCCTTTCGTAATTATGCCCATGTGCCTAAACGGTGCGGCTACAATCTTACGAATATTGATGTTACTGAATTGGAAGATATGAGATTAGAATACGCATGGGAAAAGGCAGTTTTGGATTACGCCCACCTCGATGAGGATTGCGCGGGGCGTCTATTTTCCGGTTTACTTAAATTTGAATTATCAATGGAAAATATGGGTTTAGAAAAAAAACGGGAGTTACCAGAAATTCCCTCTCTTAGCCTTTCCGCCTGCGGTTCGGGCATTTACATCCCCGAAGGCGTAATGGATAAAGAGGCCGCAGAGAAAACAGAGAAGACCTTGCAAAAAGCCCAAAGAGATAGCCGCTTCATCCGCTACCTGGATTTACCCCAGGATAAGAAAGTGGGAATAACCCTCTCACCTAAAACATTGAAATGGCTAAAGGAACGTAATCCTGCTTGTGTCTTTCCCGAATCGGTCGCAGCTTCAAAAGAGTCGCTGGTTTGTCTCTGGTATGAAAGCGACGAGAGAAACCTGATGGCCTGTAATTACAGGATAAAAGGAACCCCTCTGATTTGTATATCCTACTATGCATTAATCCTTGTTCCGGAAGAATGTTTAACCCCGCTATTTGAGCACGAAGAGAGGGACTTAATTACCGGCAGAGAAAATGCCGAAGAAGCGGAAATGTTGGACCATGGGATACTGGGTATTGTCGGGGTTGATGACCAGGAAGACAAGAGCCTTGAGGAAGAATGGAAATATATGAATGATTACACCATTAATTCCCTGGAGCAGGAGATGGGGATGCTTTTAAACGAAATAAAACACGCCGAAGATAATTTGCAGGCAATTTATGAGAGGGCATTCGTGACAAACTCAAAACACGAAGAAGCGCTGGCCAAGGCGGTTGATTTCGAGACAGGGCTCATAGGGCAACTTGTCCCTTTTGCGAATTTATGCAATAAAACCAGGGAGAATTTCAGCAGGGATAATTTTAAGATTATTGAGGACGTATTGATTGAGGTAATCAACAAAAATACTTATGAAGGTAAATCTCAAATAAGCGAGGAGATCCATGGGAAGATAAAGAGCGCCTGCCTGTCTACTTTGGACGAACTGCGGCGTACCATGGTAAACCTTAGTTTGCACAATCAGGTAAGGCCGATACCCAGAGGGCCGGGAGAAGGTAGCGTCTATTTGGCGCAGGGGCCGCCTAACGCGGGAATGCGCTTGCTGTCCGCGCTTCTAATTTTATTACTCATAAATCCAGATTATGTTTACGCCGTGCCAGGGGCAGCGGACCTTCCGTTAGCCACTCTTGAAAAGAAAGAACAGTTAGATTGCGGATTAAACAAGGGCGAAATAGAAAAAGCAGTTAAATCCCACCGTAAATCCATTGATGAGATTTTGGCCGGACTACATTACCGGCAGGATAAAATATGGCCGATTAAAAAGGAGTTGCATAAATTGCTGCAGCAGTTGTCAAAATTGGAAGGTTTTGATCTTCCCGCTTTTAAAAAGCAAATATCCGAGCTGGACGCAAATAATCTCGAATTGGTGATTAAATTCGCAAAAGAATGGGTAGATAAGTTTTCCGGGCCGGATACAATGTATCTTTCTTGCGTCAATATGCAACCATTGTTCATGTTATTCTACAATGGCGTGGATAGTGCCGATATATTTAAGGCCATCGCCGAAGATAAAAACAGCGATTCCCGCTCAAAAGCCGAGTTGACCCGTGGCTTGTTGGGTTGTGTCCCTACCAGCCAATTCGCCCATATCCTTTTGAGTGTCGCCGGCCTGGACGCTAAGGGCGCGGCTACGCCGGGGCACGCTTTTAATATTGTCCCCTTTGCGGATTCCTGGCTGATTGTTGATTTAAGGAAAGATTTGGCTGTAAAGGTGAAACATGAATATTACGAAGAGCAGAGGCCGAACACCTTTGTTTTGAAACAAATCAGCGAGATCCCCCAGGTGGATGAGGAATTATACAGGTTGTTGAGCTCGGCATACCGTTCAATTTATATCCTTGAATACGAGGGTTGCGGAGTAACTCCTCTTATCCACGAAAACGCCGCGTGTTGGTATTTTTCCCTGCGCCAGTATGCCCTGGCTATTGAACATTACCAGAAACTGCTGGAGATGGATTATAACGGCCCGGCCCTGGCTGAAATTTGTTTCAACATGGGGCGCTCTTATTATTATTTAGGAAATTCTGCGCGGGCCGAAGAATATCTCAGGAAAGCGGCGATGCATTACGAGGAGATAATCAGGAACTACCAGCAGGCGAAAAGTATTTTTGGAGGGATATATTCCCTTCCCCGTTCCCATTTTGACTTAGCTATTGCTTATTTCTACCTGGGCGATCTCCCCAAAGCATTAGCGAATTTGAAGAAGGCGGTTGCCCTTGACCCGGGGATTAATTACGTGAATATTGAAAATGCCCCGCAGGAATTAAAGGCCTTCTACAAAAAATCGGTATCCCCGGATAGCTATATCGCGTTTACATCAGAACTTATGCTTTCCGGTAAAGAATTAAGGGCATACGCCAAAGAGAAATACGGTATTAATATCATAGAAGAAGAGATATCATTGGATGATTCTGAAATCAAATTGCTCCTGGAAGTCCTCTCTTGCCTGCCTGTTAATTTTTTCCGCCACCTCAAAGAATTGGAGATAATCAAAGACAGGCCGAATATAGGCGATGCGCAGTTCGATGAAAAAACTTCCCTGGAGAAGATTTTGATAGAAGCTAACGATTATCCGGCTGAGAATATAAGAAAGTATTTAAGGGCAGGCAATATGAAATCGTTGGTTTTGGCGCCGCGTATTTTCGCGCGGATGTTAGTCCATGAGATTGCCCATGTTTACTTTTTTAATGCCGCTCCGGAATTCGCGGAGAAGATTTCACGGCTATACGAGGAATCAAAGGGAAACGCCGATAACTTTAGCCGCCATCGCGGAGGTTACAAATACACTGAGGATTTCGCTGCCGTAGCAGACATGTGGTTTAATGATTCAGAAGCCCTGCTTTCGCGCGCCATATATAACCATCAGAACGGGAATTCCCTTTTGCTGGAAAAGGTCCTGATAGCGGCGGATATATTTGCACAGGGTAATACCGTGTATATGTACCGGCTGGACCTTGGCGGCGCGGGGTTGGTTATCCGCAGGCAGGAGGTTGGTTTGGAGCGCGACAAAGAAGGCAGGATTACCGGTATCGGCAAGTTTAAGGATTTCAACAATATTAAAGTCCCGGCGGCTAAGCTTATTTCTACCGAGGAAGAAGGGGAGAAGATTACTCTTTCAGGCAGCGCCAGGTACATTCGCTCCGGAAATATCATCTATGAATTAGGGGCCAAAGGTTACGAGCGTTTATCTAAATTAAAGATTGCTGAAGAAGAGGATTATCAAGAGCAGTGCTGGTGGTTCTCGAAATTTCCTAAGGGATTTTTTACGGAAGAGAAAAATTTATTTTTGCACGCCAACTTGAATTACGTCAAAGCCTATGATATTACAAACGGCAGGCTGATGAGCAAAGCGGACCTGCGCAATAAGGGCATCCGTGACGCTGCGTTTATCTCTTTCCTGGGGTCAGCGGATGCCAAGACATTGGCCTGGGTCGGCTATATGGATGAGACACTATTTAATAATCCGGCACTCATATTTACGGATTTAACCGGGAGAATCACCGGGAATCTGCGGCTTAAGGATTTTGGCTTCCAGAAGAGCTTGCCTTATGCCTTTGGCTCTAACGGCAAGTTTGCGCTTGTGGCGATGTTAGATAACAGCGATATCAACGATACTAAACATACGGTTTTATTGGTAGATTTAAAAGAAAAAAAGGTGATTAAAAATTTCGAGGATAAATTCATCCCCCGGGAATTGAAGAACTGGCGTTATCCGCGCCATATTGAATTAAGCGAAGATGGAAAGATAGCCTGCATTATCTACGGATATTCTATAAATGAGTACACCGATGAAGAACTGGTTTTGATTATAGACTTGGCCCAGGAGAAAATCCTGCATGTCCTGTACAATGAGAGTACCAGGGATTCAAAAGGTAGGTTTATTTTATCGGGAGGCAATTTCCATAAGATTATGATTGATGCGACCAGGGGTTATCTTCTTTTGTGGAATAAACCCACCGGTATTTATGTGGTGGATATAAAGGAAGGGTCCCTCAGGGATATACTTTTGACAAATGAACCAATCGCAGACGTTGCCTTGGCAGAAGGCCGGCTTTATTATACTTTATACGGGGTCAAAGGCGTCTTTAGCGAATCTGTTTCTTCTTTATCTCTGCCGGCTACCGAGTCCGAAGCGGCTCCCGGTGAATCCGCGGGAAGAGATAAATCACTTTCAATCCCCGCAGCGAATCACGTTACTGACAATATTTTTTCCCGCATTCAAGGGTTCTTTGAAAGGGTTATCTCCAGGATTAAATCCTGGCTGAAGCCGTTATCCCGCGCTTCGCTGTCTTTAATCTTGGCCGCGGCAATTTCGCTTCCTGTTTCCGGTTGCGCGCCTTTGCACAATGATATCATTTACAAAACGGAAGTTTATTTTTCTCCTGAAGGCTACGTTAGCAGCCGGATAATCAACGCGGTTGATAATTCCCGCGCTTCGATAGACCTGGCTATATTTGATTTTACCTCGCAAGATATTAAGTCGTCGTTGGAGAAAGCTAAGGAGAGGGGAATCAAAATAAGGATTATCGCAGATTCAAGGCAGGCAAAAGGAGTCCATTCTGTCATCCAATCGCTGATAGAAGAGGGTTACAGCGTGAAGATTGCCCACGGCAAGTCAAGAGGCATAATGCATAATAAATTTGCCATATTTGACAAAATCGTTCTCTTTACCGGCTCTTACAATTGGACCGAAAACGCGGAGCATTTCAATTATGAAAATGCGATATTTATATTCAATCCGGAGGTGATTAAAAAATATCAGAATGAATTCGATAAAATCTGGAATCTGGAATGAGCTGTGGTTTCAAAAAATCGCTTTTAAATTAGCGATTTTGTGTTAAAATAAAATTAGTTTTTTAACAGAAAAATATTTATTAGTTCATTATTTTCCTGTTAAGGGCTCACTTTGAAAGGGGGTGACAAAAATGGCAAGTGAGAAATCAATTAATGGCAGTGACCGGCGGGTATTTGAAAGGTTCAATGTGGATTTTCCGGCGAGATTCATTGACTTGAGGCAAAATCAAGAAGGCCGGGCAAAGGCTTGCGATGTAAGCGCTAAAGGAATAGGTTTTTTGTTTCACCAGGAACTTAAACCTACAGCTGCCTTGGAGATGTGGTTAGATTTACCGGACCAGGGAGCTCCTCTGTATACTCGCGGTAGGGTAGCCTGGACAACTCAAATTGAGCCGACAGTCTGGCGGACAGGAGTAAATTTAGAAAAGGCAGAGTTGATGGGCCTCTCCAGGATATTCAGGAGGCCGACTTTAACCTAAGCAATGACTTGCTTAGAGAGACGCTTTAATTTGTTTTAAAACCTTAAGATAGGAGAAATTTCCCTTGACAAGAAAAAGAAATATGATATACTTTGCTAAAGTGCTTAATAAGTATCACTCCGGTAAGGAGGGTCACCTTAACCGAGTTAACTCTTGCATTTTTTGGAGAGTTGATCCGGTCTTTTTATTTTGTAGCGAATATGGGACATGAAAATTATAGATTAAACAAGGCCAAGCCGATTATAGCAATTATAGTTTTTGCTTTATTGGCGTTTTCCTTTTGCTCAAATGCTTTTGCCGCCCTGGACATCCAGGTCCGGCCTTACGAAGGTGGCTATGATTTACGCTACCATAACGTTGATTTGCAGGCAGGGAGAGTAAATCAAGAGTTAATAGTAGATATTACTTCTGATATTGGCAAGCAATACCGTCTTATTCAAGTACTCCAGGAGCCCCTGACTACCGATCAGGGAGTGAGCATTCCCCAGGGAAGCTTTGTAGTTTATGCCATCCGCGGCAGCAATAAATACGGTACTGTATCCGTAGAGACAGATACCCCGGTCTTTTACGGAAGGACAGTGATTTACACCTCTAACGCTAGCGGCCTCTCTGACTCTTTTATCCTGGTCTATGGGCTGATACTTCCTCCTAATCAAGAACCCGGTTCTTACCGGGGCAGGCTGCAATTTACCTTAGAGCCGATAGATTCTTCGGCAGAATCAAAGACATTTATCCTGAATATTTTCGCTGATATCGAAGCGCGATCTCGCATTGATATAAACACTTCTTCGCAGGACAGGGTGATCCATTTGGACGCCACAATCGAAGAGAAAAAATCTTCCGACGTAGTGGTAAATATCACCGGAGGCTTGGGAAAACAGTTTAGGATAATCCAGCTTATATCCGACCCCCTGATTTCCACAGAGGGCAATGAATTAAAGCTGGAAAAGATTAAATTTACGGCCAGGGAGGCGAAACAAGGGATTGTGGCTAATCAGCCCCTTCCTTTATCATTGAGTTCGCAGGCCATTTATACCTCGGGCAGCAGGGGCCAGCCGGACAGCTTCGCGATTACCTATAGTTTAGATGACTTAAAGGGCGAGAAGGCAGGCAGCTACCTCGGCAATATAAAATATCTGTTTGAAGGAGAAAGCCAGTTACAGGGCGGCCTGATCGAGACCTTAAGGCTGGAAGTAGAGAATCCGCGCCTGTTTGATTTGGCTATCACTCCGGAGTTAGGGGGGCGGATTGAGTTCCGTGATTTAAAACCTATGCAGCCGGCCAAGACCTACGAGGTATTGGTCAAGGTAAATAGCAATCTCGGCAAGCGCTATCAGGTGAACCAGATGGTCGCTACCAGTTTGATGAATAAAGAGGGACACAAGATACTCCCCAAGTATTTTACCTGCCGCACCGCGCAGGAAGAGGCTACTAAAGGCAGCGTGAGGTTAGAGCAGAAATCAGAGGTAGAGGAGCAGCGTGATATGTCCTTATTTATTTCGGATAAAGAGGGTTCATCAGATAGTTTCAAGGTAATCTATGAATTAACTCCACCGCCAGATGTGCAAGCCGGAGATTATTCTACCACATTGGTATATTCGTTGCTGGAGATTTAAAAGTGACAAAAGCAACATTACATATTTACCTATTATTAAGCCTTTTATTAAACTCTTTATTTAGTGCCAGTGTTTATGCCGGAAACCAAACCGCCAATATTTCAGTTAATGCTTCGTTTGCGGACTGCGTGGATTTTACCTGGGGTGTGAAACAAATACTTAATGAAGGAGAAGAAGTCCCTTCTTTAAACTGGGCAGAAGATTTAACCAAAATGTCTATGGACTTTGATAAGCTTTGGGATCCAGCAGATCCTACATATCCAAATCGTTTATTTTCTGCTTACGGATATGTGGTAATTCTATGGATTGCTGCTGATGAACCTTACCATGTTAAACAAGAAAAATTTGAATCTTTGTATAACAGAACCACGCAAGATGCTAAGCAGAATTTAGATAATAGCTTTATTGTTATCCCCGAGTATGATTCTGGAGATAAATTGGCTTCAGGTGAACCGCAAGGAGTATTAGGCAGCAATGTGCTTGCTTCTTCGGATTTAGTAAAGAATTTTAATGATTCAAATTTTCTTTTTTATAGTAAGCAAGCTCCCTATAGCCGTATACTTCGTTTGCAATATTGCTTACCTTTAAATTCATCAATTTCAAACTGGCAGCCAATTCCTACTTCTCAGGCTCCGGGGCAATACCAGGGTTCAGTGACTATAACCGTAACACCGCAGTCATAATATGAAGAAAATTTTGTTTAGTTTGATTCTTATTTTTTCTCTTTCGAGGATAAATTTAGCCCAGGCCAATACCGTGAGTTTGGACCCGGCGCACGTGCGGGTGTCTTTATCTCCCGGTGAAGTTAAAACCGGTGCCTTAAAAATAGATAACCCTTCCCCTGATGAAGTAAAAATCAAGGTTTATTTAGAGGATTGGCGTTATAGTTCATACAGCGACGGGGCTAAGGAATTTTTCCCCGCTGGCACAACTTCCTTATCCTGCGCTAAATGGGTAGATTTTTCGCCGGCAGAGTTCACTATCCCTGCTTTCGGCAGGCAGGTGGTAAATTACACGGTGCGCCTGCCGCAGGCAGCAGATGGCGGGCATTTCGCGGTAATGTTCTTTGAAACTAATCTCACAAGCGATATCGGAGGTAATCAAGGGTCAGCAGTGCAGATGAAGGCAAGGTTGGGAGCGCTTTTTTCAGTAGAAGCTCAAGGCAAGCTTAATTGCCAGGCAGGCCTGGGGGGCATTAAGGTAAAAAAGGAAGAAGGGTTGGTAAGAATAAGTGCCAATTTTAAAAACAGAGGGAATACCGATATTGTCCCTAAGATTACCTTTCATATTATTGATGCCCAGGGGAAAGTTTTTTCCCGGGGAAAATTCAGCGATATTTTTACCCTGCCGCAGGATGAGGGAAAGATTTCCGCTGAGACAAAAGAGAACTTAGCAGCCGGGGATTATATCCTGGTGATTACTATGAATCTGAACAAAGGGCTGCCTGAGGTTTTGGAGGTTCCGATTAAGGTGAGTGAGTCACAGGTTAATTTAGCAAGTAATGGTTAGGGGATTATATTGTATAAACAAATAACAAAAAGAGAAGGGGGTGAAAAGAGATGAGAAGAATATTGTGTGTATTGGTTGTTTTGGCTGCGCTGGCATTTTTTGCCTACAAGGCCTATGCTGTTACCACTAGCGGCGCGATTGCGGTTACCGCTAATATTAGCGCTGGCACACCGGATATGACCGTGGCGATTCATAAGGTTCCCCAGGGTGATTGGAAACTGATTAACTGGACTGAGAGCCTTAGCTCTATGGCCTTTGACAAATTTACCGTTGTGCAGAGGACAGGCAAGAATCCACAGTGGACAAACATAGACAGCTTCGCGGTTTTTCTTTATGCTGACGGTTTGGGAAAACAATATCAGATAAAGAGCACCGGCACCGGCACTTTTGCCAGCGGTGGGAATACTTTACCGGCAGGTTCTTTTGCTTGTATACCTGTTTATAGCGCAGATGACGAGTGGAAGTATCCGGACGGGACAACGATGAAACAGGGTGCTATGCCTGCAGGTTCCACCTTGGGTAGTAAAGGCAAGGCGCTTGTGGCCAATCAGGTGGTGTATACCAGCGAGAATCCCGGTTCAGCGCGGATTATCCAGGCATACTACGCGTTTCCACCTTATGATGTAAGTGGATCAGATCCGTATAGCGGTTATGAGCCTATTCCGTCAAGCCAGATAAACGGTACCTATACTGGAGTGACAGTTACACTGGATATAGTTGCTCTTTAAAAAGTTGAAAAAGCAAAAAGAGGCCGGGGCTCTCACGAGTCCCCCCTCTGCTTTGCTTCTAAACTAAAAAATCAAATGATGAGTATATCAAAAAAACCAAGGAAATTTTTGTATTCTGTTTGGGCAGCCGCGCTACTTTTGCTTTTGCCCGTTTCTTCTCTTTATGCTGCCAATATTATCCGGCTTGACCAGGCAAAAATCCGGATAAAAATCCCTGCCGGACAGACTGCGACAGGAAGGATTGAGATAAGAAACCCTACCCCTGAGCCCAAGAAGATCAAAGTTTATGCCCAGGATTGGGTTTATTCCACCCAGTTTGGCGAAAAAGACTTTTTCCCCGCGGGAAGCAAAAAATTATCCTGCTCTAAATGGATTAGTTTTGTCCCTGCGGAGTTTTCTCTTAATCCTGCAGCCAAGGAATACCTGCAATACACAATACGCGTGCCGGAGGGCGCCAAGGGCGGCTACTACGCGGTATTATTTTTTGAATCCCTGTTAGGGGAGACGAAAGAGGAAACCGAAGCAATGGCAGTAGTCCCGGTAGCGGTAAGGGTGGGTTGCCTGGTGGCAATAGAGATAGAGGGTACAGCGGAGAGAAGCGCGCAGGTGGATAATCTTTCGATTGTTAAGGAGCCGGATGGCTACAAAATAGAGACAGATTTTGTTAATAAAGGGAATACGGATATCACGGTAGCGGGCAATTTTAACGTTGTTGACAAAGCCGGTATGGTTTTTGCCAGAGGAGAATTTGCCAACCGTTATACCCTGCCTGAGGATAAGGTCAAGATATCTTCAAACTGGAAGGGTAAATTAGCCAAAGGCAAGTACGATGTAATAGTGACTTTAGACTTGGGTAAGTCTTTGGAAGAATTGGGTATGGGGAGGGGCCCCCTGAAGGTATTGGAAACACAGATGGAGGTAGGTGAGAGCGGCGCAATAGTAACTTTGGGACAATTAAGGTGAGAAGATGACAAAAATTTTAAGAATAATTTTTTCGGTATGCGTTCTGTGCTTTTGTTTTAATCCCTTTGTTTGGTCGGCAACCGAACAGGTGATTTCGGTTACTGCCCAGATACCTGAGGCATCGCCAAGTATGAGCATAACTATCTTGAAATTCAACGATGGCAATACTGACAATAACCCTTGGACCAATTCAACAGAGGTAAAATGGTTGGATTTTGGTACCCTTACCTATTTAATGAACGGTAAGAATGCCGGGTTTTTTTACAGCCCGAATGCTTTTTGCGTGGTAGTTTTTACCGATCCGTTTGGTAAGCCTTACGAAATAAAGCAGAGCAGTATGGGATTAGCCTCGACCGGCGGCACGGCAATACCGGCAAATAGTTTTGCTTCTGTCCCTGTTTATAGTAGAGATGACCTGTGGGTGTGGGAGGGAGGAAGCGCCAAGCAGGGAGATATGCCTGAAGGTGCACGCCTGGGAAACCCCGGTTCTGCGGTAGGAGAAAATCAGCTTGTTTACTCCAGCGAGAGTGGCATTGGAACGGCAAGAATAATCCAGCTATATTACAGCCTGCCGCCTTACGGCGTGGGCGGGTCATCCCCTTTTAGCGGTTTTTCGCCTATCCCTTTAACGCAGCCACCAGATACCTATACCGGGACAATTACACTTACAATGTCAGTAAAGTAAGCCAGGGTTAAAGTGCTTATAGCAACAGGCAAAATCTATGAATCTTAAAAAGGACTTTAAAAAAGCGGTAATTTTGTCTTTTTTTTCTATTATTTGCCTTGGTGTTTTTAACCAGGCTCAAGCCATAGATATGCCGCGCATTGATAAGTCTAAAATAAGGTTATGGTTGAAGCCTGGCCAGGCCGAGAGCGGAGAAATTATTTTGGAAAATATTACCGATGAAGCAATGTCTATCCGGGCCTATCCGCAGGATTGGTTTTATTCTTCCGGAGACGGTTCCAAGGAGTTTGTACCGTCGGGCGCCACCTCGCGTTCCTGCGCCTCCTGGGTAAGTTTTTCCCCTACGGACTTTATACTTGCAGCTTTCAGCCGGCAAAAGGTGAGGTATAACGTTAAGGTCCCTGCTGAAGCTGGCAGCGGAGGTTATTATTCGGTATTATTTTTTGAAAATATGATTGGTAAGGTGCCGGAACTGGATTTTAAACAAGCAGTAGGATTGAATTTAACGGTAAGGTTCGCTACTTTGTTTTACATTGAGGTAGGAGGGGGGGCGATAGAAAGAAAAGGGGAATTAGAGAATTTCCAGATGAAGAAGGCGGGACTATACGCTCCTTTACTAATAAGTGGGGTTTTTAAAAATACAGGGAACGTGGATGTTATTGCTTCCGGAGTATTTGCTATTATGGATAAAGTGGGGAGGGTCCGGGGGCGGGGCAAAATTAGTGATTTGTATGCGCTTCCCGGAGATAACGCTAAATTAAAGGGAATCTGGAGAGAATCTTTACCTGCGGGCAATTACACCTTTGTCCTCACCTTAGATTTAGGCCAGGCAGGGCATAAATCAGTTTTTGAAAAAGGGCCGTTTTTAATTAAAGAGATAGAATTAGAAATTGCCGAAGACGGCAGTTTATCTGGCATTGAAGAGTTGAAATGAAGCGAATAAAGAAGATAATAATCTGGTTTTTTATTTTTTGTTTCCTGGCCACTAACGATATCCCTGTTTATGCTTATACTTTGATTCCGGAGTATCTTTGCGAGATGGGGTTAAAGCTTTACAAGCAGGGATATATTAATGATGCTTTGCGAGAATTTGATAGGGCATTAATCGCAAATCCTGAATACGCGCCTGCCCTAAAATACAGGCAGATGATTCAGGAGAGGTTAGCCGAAAAAAGAAAAGTTCCTGTATCCGCGCCTGCGCCTTTAGTTAAACCAACGGTTAAGCCTGTGGTTGAGCCAACGGTTAAACCATTGATTAAGCCCGCGGTTGTTCAGCCTCCGGCAAAACCTTTGCCCGAAAAACTTCCGTTGCCCAAACTCCTGCCTAAGCCGGAAGAAAAAGAAGCAGTCATCCCTGAGCCCGCGCCTGAGTTGGAAGAAAAGGAAGAAGTTGTCTTTGAACCCCTTCCCAAGCTGGTAGAAGAAGAAGCGATAGATCAGGCGATGGCCAGGTCAAAGTTAAAGGAAGCGGCGCTTGTTATGCCGGCGCCTTTGCCAAAGAAACAGCCAGAAGTTATGCCTAAACCTGTTTTGCCTGCGGCAATAACTCCAGCGGCTATCTTAAAGAGAGAAAGCGCGATGGAGAAGGCAATGGAAAAGCTTGAAAAGGCCCTGCCTAAAGAAACAAAGAAATTATCTGCGCCTCCGGCAAAACCTTTGCCCGAAAAACTTCCGTTACCCAAACCCCTGCCTAAGCCGGAAAAGAAAAAAGAAATTATAACTGCGCCTGTGCCTGGGCTAAAAGACCGGGAAAAAACAATAGAGCAGGTTATGGGCAGCTTAAAGAAAACAGCGCCTGTTATTATACCGGCGCCTTTGCCAAAGAAACAGCCAGAGGTTATGCCTAAGCCTGTTTTGCCTGTGAGTGAGGAGATAAAGGAATTATCTGCGCCTCAAGCGTTAATACTTGACGAATCAACCAGGGCCTTAACTACCGCTCTTGAAATTGAGCAAGGGCGGGCCATTGTAATTGCCGGGCACAATATTCAAAGGTTCCTTTTGACCCAAACCGGAGTATTAAGCATAGAGAGACAAGGCAGCGACGAGCTGCTGGTTACGGCCAGAGATTTCGGTTATACCTATTTACATGTCTGGGATGATAACGGCCGTTGGACACTGGAATTTTTGACCGTGCCAGTCAAGCCGACGGGCCCCACCTACGAAGATATCTTGCGCCGTAGCGAAGAAAGGGCGAATTCTTTTAAATTGCGTTACACTATGGACTGGAACTCTTTTTACGCAAGCCCAGATGGGAAATTCAGCGATTTAAAGAGAAGTTCATATTCCTTCGGGCATTATCTTTACCTTAACGGGCCGACACCTTACGGAGATATTGATTCCAATGTTTCCATCCGTACTTTAAAGGCAAGCACCGACCTTACTTATCTTACCCTGGGCTTAACCAAAGGAAAAATCGGGCCATTTGAAGATTTTTCTTTACGCGCTGTGGATTTTTCCCCTTCCGTAAATAATCTGGCAATGTCGTCGCCCACTTTGCGCGGCGTAATGTTAGAATCGCCGGCGTTCCATAAAACTTTAGATTACACGCTATTCTGGGGAAGGGAAGGCGGCGGTAGCTTTGGAGGGCTCTCGCCGGGGTTAGCCAAGTCTCGTAACTCTTTTTTATCAGGCATAAGCGCGGATTATTTTTATAACGAAAACCAGAAATATGGCTTTTCCGTATTCCGCGGATGGGGAAGGGATAGGCCGACTACTTTAAACCCTTATGGCTATGATTCATATGTAAACTTTAAATTGGGCAAATGGGATACGCGTTACGAGTTAGGTTATGATTCGGAAAAACTGGCGCACTTATTTACTACTAAATATGAACTGCCGAAATTAAAGATTAGCGAAGAAATCAGGAACATTGATAAACGTTTTGTCACGATGACCGGCTCGGGTTGGCGGGTCGGCGAACTAGGAAGCCTGACCGCTCTCTATTACACACCTATGGAAAACCTTGATATCGACGGCAGGTTGGATATTTTTCGCGACAGGCTCTTCCCTAACCCTGATAGTCCAGATCGCTGGAATATGGATTTTAGGACAGACCTTGCCTGGCGCCTCGATCCTTTGACTTCTATCAGGTCGGATTACAGTTTTTTAAACGACAAGGGCAGGGTTTCTTCGTACCAATCGCTGAATACCGGTTTAGGTTTATACAAGACCTTTGAATGGCCGAGAAGGATAAGCACCTATGTAAATTACCGGCATCAGGAAGATAAACATTACAATTCCCCCAAGCTTAATTATACAGATGAGAAGGTAACTATGGGTTTGAGGTTTGCTCTCGCCAGGGACCTTTATTATTTTCTGAATCGGGAGTTAAATTGGCTGCATGAAAGTTTTACCGGTAATAATAGCCGCCCCGAGGTTTTCGAAACCGGTATGGATTGGAGCAGCCAGATCTTAAAGAGCCCGTTTTACGGTTCTATGCGCCTCTTATACCGTGACGAAGAAAATACCGGTTCAACTTTAAGCTTTCTCTCCGGAGAAGATTATGTTGAGGGTTACGGGACAATATCTTATAGGCCCCAGCCGGACCAGGAGTTGTACTGTTCCGCCCGCTTGCGTAAAATCTGGCCAGATAATGCCTCGGTTTCAAAGCGTATTGAGGTAGATTTTAACGCCGGCCTGCGCTATATGTGGGATACCGGTGTGCGCTGGGAACCGATAGGCTCGGTAGAAGGGTATGTATTTAAAGATTTAAATTCTGATGGGCTCAGGGAAGAACAGGAACAGCCGTTAGAGGGGGTAAGGTTATGGTTAGGCAAAAAGTCAACTACCACAGATACCCTGGGTTATTACAAATTCGAAAAGATAAGAGCGAGAAAGGCTTATGTTAACCTGGATACGCAAACCTTGCCTTCGGGTTTTGTCTTGACTGTCCCGGTAACCCAGGAAGTGGGCGTTTTAAATCATAAGGGTGCCCGGCTTGATTTTGGGGTAATATCCCGTTCGGAAATCTGGGGGGTTGTTTTTGTAGATGTTAATGGTGACGGAGAGTTCAATTTGAACAAAGGCGATAAGGGGATAAAAGGCGTATTGTTGGTTTTAGAGAATGGCCTGAAAGCAATGACTGACGGAAGCGGGCAATATCGTTTTGCTAATACTAGTGTCGGGGAGCATACTGTAACCTTGGATTTAAATACCTTACCGGTCGAATACCTGCCAACAGTTCCGCTTAAAAAGACAGTTATTGTCTTTGAAGGGGTGTCTTATAATTATAATATCCCGGCAAGGCTGAGCAACAAATAGCCCTCGGCTTTTTTAGCGGCTATAAATAGTCTTGGTAACTATTAAAGAACCATCTTCCGCCGAAGGAAGAGTTTGTTCTTTCTCGATCTGGTCTTCATTTCCCCGTGTTTTCTGTTCCTCTAGATTAGCGGCAGCAACTTGGTCCTGGGTGACCGTAGAATCTTCTTTTGCCAGGGGAACATTCACACCGGGAATCGCCGGTATGGTGCAAGAGACCATGATACCATAACTAGTGTTGCCAGCAAAGGCGGTGCCTGTGGCGCATGCAAATATTACCGTAAGGACGAATAAACCTATGATTGTACGGGCCATTTTATTCTCCTTTCTTAGATTGGTTCATAAATGCTTTTATAATTTTATTTTCCAGGTCTTGCTCTGATTTTATGTCGTTACCGTTCAATCCTAATTTTTCTAAGAAATAGATTAACCAGGCGATAAGCTTAGCGCGGGAAAGCTTCATTCCCGTGGAAAATAGGGCGTCTTTACCCATCTTATCGAGAAAATCAACTTCATCGCGGTTAAGAAATGTTACTACTCTCTGTTCCATATTCCTTCTCCTCAAATAAAAAGGCCCTGGCAACGTTTGCTGCCAAGGCCTCTAAAACTAAAACCCTAAGCCAAAGCTTAGGGTTTCTATATTACTTTAACCTCTTTGGCAGCCGGCTTCCCGAACTCTTTCAAGTTCGGGCCCTTTTGGCTTTGCGTCCCAGCGTTACCGCTGGTTTGCCTTTATCAGTAGGTATTCCTAATTGTCAAAAGAAGTATAACATAAATTTAGCAATTTTTCAAGTGGCACATTGATAAATTTGCAAAATACACAAATTGAAAAAACACACAAAAATCTTGACCCGTTTATTAACTTATGTTAAACTTTAAGCTTACGTCTCAGTATAACATTTTTTTTGCTGCTATCAGATGAAAGGAGCGGGGAATGTTTAGTAAGAAGCTCATTTTTGGCGTTTTAGTGTTTTTTACCGTCCTTTGTTCGGTATTTTCTATAGTCGGTTGCGCGCCCAAGAAGACATCTGAAACCGTAACTACCATTAATGTCTGGCATTGGATGACTGATAGGGAGCCGGCATTTCAGGAGTTGGCAAAGAGATATGAGGCCAATACTGGCATAAAGGTGGACTTTCAGCTTTATGCCCCTTCAGATGCCTATTCTCAAAAGGTCCGTGCGGCAGCCCAGGGCAATACCCTCCCTGATATATTTGGCATATTGGGCGAAAAGAGAGATTTCAGTTCGTTTATTAAGGCCGGGTTTGTCCTGGACTTAACGCCTTATATGGAAGAAAACAACGGTGATTGGAAAAATGGCTTCTTTGCCAAAGCCCTGGCAGTCAATGAATTTACTGATGGTAATAGCTATGGGGTAAAAGCGGGATTTTACGGCGTACCTATAGATATTATGACTATTCAGATGCTTTATAATAAAAATTTATTTAAAAAATTGGGGCTCAACCCTAACAAACCTCCGGTTACATTCCAGGAATTTTTAGATATAGGAAAGAAGCTTAAAGAAGCCAATATGCAAGGCCTGGTTTCCGGCTGGGGCGAGGTCTGGATGATTGATTGCTTTGCCAACAATTACGCCTTCAATATTATGGGAGAAAAGAAGGTCATAGCTACTATAAAGGGGGAAGTTCCTTATACCGACCCGGATTGGATTAAAGTATTAAGTCTTTTCAAGGATATGCAGGACTCCGGAGTTTTGGCTAACGGTTTGGTCACGATGATAAATAAGACCGCGGAGCAGCTTTTCGCAAATGAGAAAGCGGTGTTTGCTTTTAACGGCTCATGGTGCGTGAATGTTTACAAAGGAATGAACCCTGCTTTAGAATACGGGGCGATGTTGCCTCCCGCGGCTTCAAATAACTATCCTATGGCTATCTGGGGCGGGGCAGGTTCATCTTTTATGGTGAATGCGCGCTCTAATAATAAAGAAGAAGCGGTGAAATTCCTGAAATGGCTTACTGACCGCGACCAGCAGGCCTACTTGTCGGAAGCCACCAATAATTTACCCGCGAATAAAAACTGCTTAAGTAAAATTCCCGATGTCATGGCCCAGTTTGCAAAGGGTATGGAAAGCGCCACTCATCCCAATCTCTGGGGTGTTTCCGAATTTTCTGTAGTTATAGAAGCTTTGGATAAAGGTATTCAGTCGATTATTATCGGTGAAAAGACTCCGGAACAGGTTGCCGCTGAGGCGCAGAAGATGAAAGAGCGGGAAATGGCCAAGAAAAAAAGATGAGGATAAGGTTAAGGGATACTCTAGAAAATTATGCCTTTGTTTTGCCCGCCGTAGCTATTTTTTCCATATTTTATATCATTCCTTTTGTTAATGTTTTTCTGTATAGCTTCTTGGATTGGGACGGTATAATGCGTATCGATGCCAGCAATATCGTCTGGTTTACCAATTTCAAAGAAGTGATGACAGACAGAGTCTGGTGGCAGTCCATCTGGCAGGCAGGTTTTATTACGCTTATCGCGCTTACTTTTCAGAACGCCTTGGCATTTTTGCTGGCCTGGGCATGCGACCGCGAAATCCGGATGAAGAATTTTTACCGGGTGATATTCTTTATACCCCCGGTCCTTTCCGAAGTAGTAGTGGGTTTAGTCTGGAAGTGGATTCTGGATGGCAACTACGGTGTCCTGAACAGTTGGCTGGTGTCTTTAGGGTTTCCTAGCCTGGTCAAAGACTGGCTTTCTAATCCCTCTACCGCGCTTACTACCTTGGCGGTGGTGCATTGCTGGAAGGGTTTTGGCTGGGGTTTCCTTTTATTCTTAGCCGGCCTGCAGACCATACCGCGCGAACTCTATGAAGCGGGCCGGGTGGATGGAGCAAACGCCTGGCAGTCTTTTAAAAAAATAACCGTGCCGATGATGGTTCCGGTGACGGTGTTAGTGATGATTCTGACTATTCTGGGCACCATGCAGATATTCGCCCTTATTTATACCATGACCGGAGGAGGCCCCGGGTATCACACGGAAGTGCCGGTCACCCGGATATTCGCTTCCATGCGCGGGTCATCGCGTTTCGGCTATGCCTGCGCCCAGGGTATTATCTTTGGCGTAATTTTAATGATAGTTTCTTTTATCCAGTACCGTTTCTCTAAAAAATCAAAGGCCTAAAGATTATGAAATCCGTTTTATACTATAAGACCAAGAAGACAACCTTGAATGTTATAATCCATCTATTCTTATTGACCGTGGCAGTGACCTGTATCTTCCCATTGCTCTGGATGATCTCCTCGAGTTTTAAGACCCAGGAGACAATATTCAAGGATATGTCTTTAATTCCCCAGTCTTTTCACTTTGAAAATTATTACCAGGCCTGGATAGAGGGGGGGTTCGCCAAGTATTTTTTAAACAGCGTTTTTTACACCGTGGCCGTGGTTCTGGGCATTATTATTATTTCTTCGCTGGCGGCATATGCTTTTTCCCGGCTGCAGTTTCCGGGAAAGAACTTTATTTTTTACATTTTTATGGCCGCGATGATGATCCCCATTCAGGGAAGTTTTGTCCCGCTTTATGTGCTGTTGAACGCTTTACATTTGAGGAATACGCGTTTAGGGTATATTCTGGCAATGATTAACGTGGGGCTCTCTACCAGCATTTTTCTTTTGAAGACATTTTTCGATAAGATGCCCAAGGAGCTTGAGGATGCCGCGCGCATTGACGGCTGTTCTAAATTAGGCATTTGGTGGAACGTGGCCCTTCCCCTGGCCAAGCCGGTTTTAGCCGTAGTCGTAGTCTACAACGCGCTGAATGTCTGGAATGAATTCATGCTGGCCCTCTTAATTTTTGATTCCCGGCCGCTGATGCCTCTTCAGGTAGGCCTGATGTCTTTCCAGGGCGAATTTGTCACCAAGTACCCGCTTTTGATGGCCGGGCTTACTACCGCGGCTTTACCTATAATATTTGTTTATCTTCTGATGCAGAAATATATCGTAAAAGGCGTTACCGCGGGAGCAGTGGTAGGATGATGCGTTTATTGTTGTTGCTTCTTATGATTTTTAATTTACAGCTGGCAGGGGCTGGAAGTTTTATTTTTGCCCAGGATAAGCCCGCTTCGGGAGAGTTGATAGTCAAATCCTGGGAGATGCATGGCAAGAAAGATATAGAAGCTACTTTCAAATATACCCAGCAGCTTATTGACCTATATAAAGATGAAGCGGATAAGCAGCAGGCTTCTTTAAAGGCGCTTCCCAAGGGCAGGAATGAAATTGAATCGGTGCAGGCTTTAAACGATGTGGGCACCGCCTATTTTATTCAAGGGGAATCTTACCGCAATCAGGACAAAAAAGAGGAAGCGATCAGCGCCTTTAAGGTGGTAGTGGATAAATATTATTTTGCCCAGGCCTGGGACCCCAGGGGCTGGTTTTGGTCAGTTTCCCGGGCAGCCAGAGAGAGCATCATAAAATTAAATCCTAAAGAGCCACTGCGTTCTGCGTTTTCTTTTGAGGTCCCTGCCGAAAATACTCCCAAAAAACAAGTCAGCCAGCTGGCCACAAAGATTGTTTTGTATGAGCCAGGCAAGGAAGACGTTGTAGATTATGAAAAATATGGTGAATTCAAAAATATAGGGACAAAGGATTATCAATACTTGGTGAAAGACCAGGAGGCATTGAGCGCTGCTGTAGGCGAAGGGGTTTACCCTAATACTACTTCGGTAAGATGGGACCCTGAATTTAAGAAAGCCCAGAAAGAAAAAAGATTAGACGGCAGCCAGTGGGATTTTGTGCAGTCCCCGGATTTAGAGGCTGCGTTTTTAAAATGGGCAACCTCAACCGAGCCCCAGGGCGTAAAGTTGTTCTATTCCGCGCTTATTTTAGAAAAGTCAGGGTTAATAAAGCAGGCGATTAAATGCTACTATGCGATTGTGGTGCATTTTCCGGCTAGCTACGGTTGGACCTATTGGCACACCCCCTGGTATGTCGGGCAGGCAGCCATTGCCAAGATAAATTTTCTCCTGCGCCGCCATCCGGAATTAGGTTACAAGCTTGTTGACGCCGATATCCGCATCATCAATGGCTACGATAATGACTTGTCTAATGATATCACCGTTACCAACCCGGGTAAATTTGTTAAAGTGGGCCTGTTGGAGAAATTAAAACCCAAGCCTGCCAAGGATTTATTAAGCATCAAAAAGCGGCTGGGTAAGGGCAAGGTGCATCTTATTCAGTATGAGACCGGTGATTGGGAATTAATGGTTGATGGTAAGCCGTATGTGATACAGGGAGTTACCTACGCGCCGACAAAGGTCGGACAGTCGCCTGACGAAGGGACTCAGACCAATTGGATGGAGGATGATTTTAACCATAACACTAAAATTGACGGGCCTTACGATGCCTTTGTGGATAAGAACAGGAATAATATACAAGACGCGGATGAGCCGGCAGTAGGAGATTTTGAATTAATGAAACAGATGGAAGTAAATACCATAAGGGTATACCATCAGCCGTTCAAGGTCAATAACGAACTTTTACGCGAGCTATATGAAAATTACGGCATCAGGGTGATTATGGGCGATTTTCTGGGAAAGTATGCCATTGGTTCGGGCGCACCCTGGAATCCCGGCACCGATTACAGCAATGAAGAGCAGAAAAAGAAGATGATTGAATCAGTGACAAATATGGTTTTAGAACATAAGGATGAGCCGTATATATTATTCTGGCTTTTGGGCAACGAAAATGTTTACGGTTATGCCTGCAATGCCGATAAAGACCCGGACGCCTTCTTTAAATTTGCTAATGAAGTAGCCAAGGTGATTAAATCCATCGACCCCGAGCATCCGGTTGCCATATGCAGTGGTGATATATTATTCCTGGATAAGTTCGGCAAGGATGCTCCGGATATAGATATATTCGGCACTAATGCCTACCGCGGGGATTACGGATTTGGCCGGTTATGGCAGAGCGTAAAAGACGAAGCCGACAAACCGGTATTTATCACCGAGTTTGGCTGTCCGGCTTATGCCGAAGGAAAGGTTGTTGATGAAACAGAAGAACTGCAGGCGGAATACCACCGCGGTTCCTGGGAGGATATTGAAAACAATATGGCTTTCCATAACGGCGCGGGCAATGCCATAGGCGGCATTGCTTTTGAATGGCTGGATGAATGGTGGAAGGCATATGAACCCAAGGTCCATGATACAAAAGGTTTATGGACCGGCCCGTTTCCGGACGGATCTATGCATGAAGAATGGTTAGGGGTTTGCGGCCAGGGTGACGGTAAATTGAGCCCGTTCTTAAGGCAATTGCGCAAATCGTATTATACATACAAGAAAATTTGGAAATAAAAAAGCAACGAGGTAGAAAGGAGGCAGGTAAATTAAAAATCAAAAATATAATGGCCTATCAAAAAGATATAAACAGGTAACAAAAAAATAAAAGGGAGGTGTAAGAAATGAAAAAAACTTTAGTAATATTAGCGGCATTAATGCTGGCAATACCGTTTTGCGGGTATGCCGAAGAGCCGGCTGTTGCTGTCAAGGAAACACCCAAGGAAGCTCCTAAGGAATTTGTGGTTTATCTGGATAGAAATGCCAGGGATAATCATTATATTCCTTCGGGATGGATGGGCGATTACGGCGACATCAAGATAAACGATCAATGCGCGGAAAATCCTCATGCCGGGACAACCAGCATTCAGTTTACCTATAGCGCCAAGAAGAGCCAGAACCAGGGATGGGCAGGCGTATATTGGCAGAATCCGGCCAATAACTGGGGTTCAAAAAAAGGCGGTTTTGACCTCACCGGAATGACCAAGCTTACTTTTTGGGCCCGGGGAGCAAAGGGTGGGGAAGTAATCCAGAAATTTGTGATCGGCGGTATAAAGGGCACCTATTCAGATTCGGCAGCGGTGGAGATGGGGCCGGTAGAATTGACCGATACATGGAAACAATATACCATTAATCTGGCCGGCAAAGACCTTTCCTATATCTGCGGGGGTTTCAGCTGGGTGACTACCGCGGATTTAAATCCGGATGGCGCGACATTCTATCTGGATGATATAAAATTTGAGTCTGACACTACTATGAAACCGGAAGGCAGAAAACAGCAAGCTATGCCTTTCTATGTTTTCGCGGACCGTTCATCGGCCTCCAATCATTTCATTCCTTCAGGATGGATGGGCGATTACGGCGACATAAAATATGACGGCGCATCAAAAGAAGACCCTTATTTAGGCGATACCTGCGTTAAGGTTATCTACAGCGGCAAGGCAACTCAAGGAGCCCGCTGGGCAGGCATATATTGGCAGAATCCGGCCAATAACTGGGGAAATGTAGACGCAGGCTTTGATCTTTCCAAAGCTGTCAAAGTTACATTTTGGGCCCGGGGAGCAAAGGGCGGAGAGCGCATCGAAGAGTTTAAGATAGGCGGTATTATGGGCGAATATTCTGATTCGGATACTGTAGGTATCGGCCCGGTCATACTGAATAAGGAATGGACGCAATATTCCATTGACTTAAAAGGCAAAGACCTGTCTTATATCATCGGCGGTTTCTGTTGGGCAACCAATATTGATGTCAACCCCGAAGGAGCAACTTTTTACCTGGATGAAATTAAGTACGAATAAAACAGTGCAGGGAGTTGAACAGTTGACAGTTAGCAACATTAAGGCTACAGGTCGTTGGGTCATCCTAACGGCCTGTAGCTTGTTTTTTATAACCTGCCTTCTGGGGGCAGCCCCTAAAACCAAAGCCAAGGTTTACATTAAGAAACTTAAGAATGGCCACTACCAATTAATGGTCAACCGTAAACCTTACATAGTAAAAGGGGTCTGTTACAGCCCTATTCCTGTAGGCAGCAATCACGAATATGATTGGTGGTCTGACCCCAATAAGCCCTGGCTTGTAGACGGTAAACTTATGCAGGAAATGGGGATTAATACCGTAAGGTTTTATCAGGGGCATGATGATCCGGAAGAGGTCAAGACAGTAATCCGGGATTTATATGAGCGTTTCGGCATACGCACAATCATGGGGGATTGGTTGGGTTTCTGGGAATATCCCTGTCCTTTTTATGGAGACAAGGCTTTTCAGGATAAGGTCAAAAAACGAGTTTTAGAGATGGTCAACCTCTATAAGGATGAGCCGGGGGTTCTTTTGTGGATTTTGGGTAATGAGAATAATTATTCTTGCCTGGGGCATGTCAATCCCTGGTCAACGGACGAGGTTGATAAAGAGCTTGACCCTCAGAAACAAAAAGCTATGCGTTCAAGGATTTATTATTCTTTCATCAATGAGCTCTCCAAAGAGATACATAAGATCGACTCCAATCATCCCGTGGCCTTAGGTAACGGCGAACTAATCGGATTAGATTTTGCCAACGAATTTTGCCCCGATGTTGATTTGGTGGCCTGTATTATTTATAGAGGCAAGACCTTTGGCAATCTCTTCAAGTCTTTAAAAGCGACCTTTGACCGCCCCATTTTAATCGCGGAATTCGGCGCAGACGCTTATGACGCCTACCTGAAAAAGGAAGACCAGAATATGCAGGCGTTCTTTCTGGAATCACAGTGGCGGCAGATTTATGAAAATTTAGCCAATAATAAAGAAGGCGCGGGAAATTGCCTGGGCGGGGCTATCTTCGAATGGACGGATGAATGGTGGAAGCACAATCAGGATAATCCTGACAGCTGGAAGGCGCATGATACAGAATCAAACTGGTCTAACGGCAGTTACTATTTCGATATAAAGGCGGAAGGCAACAAAAATATGAACGAGGAATGGTTTGGTATCGTGGCATTATCGGAGGAATTGGAGAATGGGCTTCAGAAGCGCCTGCCCCGTAAGGCATATTACGTGGTAAGGGAATTCTGGAAGAAACCAATCCTGAAGAATAAAAAGAAGAAGGCGGTGAAATCCAAATGACAAAAGAAAAGAATTCCTGTTTTCATTCCTTTAATCTAATACCCGCGATTATCTGCGGTGTTTTGTTTTTATCTGTATTTTGGGTTTTTTCTTTTGCTCAAGAGGATAATAAATTAGTCAATCTTGCCAGGCAGATCGTTGAGGCGAAGACAAGCGCGGACCTCTATGTTCCTTTTGGCGAATTGAAGGATATTTATTTTAAAGACAATAAATACCCGGAGTTTGCCGAATTCTTAAAGTCTTTGGCCGTAAAAAAGAAAACCATAGAGCCGTTTACGGATTACTATATAGCTCTTACGCGCTATACCCAGCTTAAATATCTTGAAGAGAAACAGAATTGGGATGAATATTTTAACCAGGGTAATGCCTACCGCGAAGAGATTACTGCGGCAGCGCAAAAAGCAATAGACGCCACAACGGCAAAGGATGCCCTGCGTATTTACGCGCGGCTACTCTTGTGGCAATTCCATAAAGACCAGCAGGACGTCTTCGCGGAGCAGGCGTTATCGGATTTAATGGGTTCTGTTTCGGAGTATTCAAAGGAGGCGGGAGATGCCTTGCCAATAAAGAATACCGCGGATAAGCTTTTATCTTACGGAGAGAAAGGGAAATCCCGGGAGTTGTACAAAATCTATGTGGGCAAGATTGTCGCCTCTGACATAAAAGACGAACAATTAAAGAGTACTGCCGCGGATTTTTATAAGCAGGGGAATCTGGAGTTATCAGAGATTATTTACGATGCTTATCTGGAGAGGGTGGCTAAGTCTCTTTCCAAAGAGCAGTTGGCAGCCGTCTTGGTGGATATTGCCAAGCTCTTCGCGTATAAGAATGAAGGGCCAAACGATATGCTTTATGCCGAGAAAATATTCGATAAATTAGAGGGATTGGCCGGTAAAGAATATTTTAATCAGGAATTAATCTATTTGCGCGCCTTCAACTTAGAGAAAGCCAAGGAATATCAAAAGGCAAAAGATATCTACGCGGATTTTGTCGGGCGTTTTCCTTCTGATATCCGGGCGGAACAGGCCATCTATAAAATGGGCATTATCTGCGCGTATGTATTAAGAGATCTAAAATGCGGCAGGGACAATTTTGAAAAATTAGCGCAAAAAGAAACAACCAGCCCTTATGTAATCTCGAGTTTATATCAACTCGGCCTTCTCGGCCAGTGGGAAGACGGCTTTGAGAAAGCAAAGAATTATTACGGTAAATTGATAGAAAGGGCAAAAGAGGATTATTCGGAAACCGTAACTACGGCCAGAGAAAGAATAAAAGAGATAGAAGAGGCAAGGCCCCTGGAATATAATATCAAGACCTTCATGGATATTTCCTTAAAAGAAAGCGGCCTGGTAAATGATATGGCGAAGTCAAATTTAAACGCCTCTGCCTATATATTAGATAAGGGCAGAGAGGTTGTCATTACTTCCGGCGCCTATGTTCCGGAGAGCGGCTGTATGCAGGTAGAATTGCAGTATTTATGGTCCGGAGATACGGGAAAAACCAAATTACCCCTTGGGCAGTCGTCATCTTTGCCGTCGTTTGTCACCTCTTATAAAGACTACGGCACGAAAGTTATAAACCTGATAGTGGTTTCTCCTAACGGTATTATTGACCGGAACATTGATATGGTGGATGTCCGTTAACCTCTGTATCGAAGAGCCTCCTGAAGTCTTTTCTTACCGTTACTCGTTAAAATTACTTGACTTATAGTGTTGTTAGTAGTATAAATAAAAGCATATTATATCCTTTTTCAGTATTATAAAGCCAAAAAGAAGACAAGCCAAAGATGCGTCCGACGGATTTTCAAAAAGAAATACTCACAGAAAAAGAAAAACGCAATATCGACATTCTAGAAATCTTACGCAGGCTGGGCCCGATCAGCCGCCCCGATATCTCCAAGGAGATGGGGGTCAATGTAGTTACTATCTCCAACTACATTGACGATTTTATAAAACAGAAACTGGTATACGAGAAGGAATTAGATATCTCTGAGGGTGGAAGAAGGCCAGTGTTGTTGGATTTAAACTCTCAGGCGGGTTTTGTCATCGGGGTAGGGTTAAATCTTATGAATATGGTAGGCCTTCTGGTGGATTTAAAAGGCAATATTGTAACCAAGACCCAGATTGCCAGGCCCAAGGCTTCGGTCAAAGAACTTGCCGAATGTCTATTGGAGATCATCCGCGAAATACTCAGGCGTTCCAAAGAATACGCCCCGAACATAAAAGGTATCGGAGTAGGCATAGCCGGGTTAGTCAATAAAAATGACGGCACAATCCATTGGCCCCAGAAGATGGAAAATTACTACACCTATGCCTCGGTAGACCTGCCGCTTAAGGATTTAATCGAAAAAGAATTTAATTTGCCCACTCTTATTGAAAATGACGCCACCAGCGCATGCTTTGGCGAGCAATGGCTGGGTTTAGATCCCGGGGTCAAAAATATTATTTATATGTTTTCCGGTGTGGGTTGCGGTATAATGGTGAATGGCGAGATTTATACCGGAACAAATGGCTATGCCGGGGAAGTGTCAGTTTATAATTATAGAGAAGACGACCTGTTTAATTGTTCGCTTGCCCGCGGGTGTTTCCTGAAGCGCGGGGAAATAGATTTTGGGACCCTGGAAGATGTCAAGGAAGCGCTGGCTAAGAACAAAGAAGAAGCCAAGGCTTTCTTCAAGTTGACTTCAACCAACCTAAGCAACCTTGATTTAAAAAGTATTTTTATGGCGGCGCGGGCAAGAAATACAATCGCGGTTTCTGTCCTGGATAAAGTTGCCAAGAGGTTAGGGATTAAAATTGCCTATTTGGTAAACCTGCTCAATCCCCAGGTGGTAGTTATCGGCGGAGGCCTGGAAGAGGCAGGGGATGATTTCTTAAATAAGGTAGCTTTGACAGTAAAAGATTGGGCCTTTAGAGAAGCGACGGAAGGTTTAAAGATTGTTTATTCTCAATTAAGGGAAAATGCGGTGGCACTGGGCTCGGCTAGCCTGGTCATTCAGAGAGTTTTCGCCCGCTTATAATTAAGGAGGGCAGATGGAAGAAAAGACGAAATTTATTATAATGGGTTTCATAGGGATATTGATAGTAAGCCTTTTTATTAACTTCCAGGTTTACAGCTCAAAACAAGAAGTGGTGCGGGACAGGGATATCTTAAAGAGCGATAATATATCATTGAGCAAAAAAGTCGAAGAAAGCCTTAAAGATAACCGCAGGCTTGAAGATAGAATGAGCTCGTTGAACATGGATTTGGAAAAGATTTCTAAAGCAAAAGATGAGCTTGCCGTAAAGGTAGAATTCTTAATCAAGGAGAAAGAGGCCCTGGTCAAAAAAATAAAATCGCAAGCAGCCCCGGTTGCTACGGCTGCTCCGCAGGCACTAGAAGAGTCGAGGGTATCCATGGCCCAGGGTGCCGAGGATATGTATTGGGCGGGAGTTTTGAAGGCGAAAAAGAGCCTTGAGGTACAGATGGAGAACGTAAACAGCCAACTAAAAACCATGCAGATAAATGGTGAACAGCTGAAGAAAGACAAGGACGTTCTGGACCTGGAGGTGAAAAGCCTTAACCGCGATAAACAGGATTTAAAGCGGCAGTTGGAATATAACCAAAAATTAATAGATAGCCTGGCTCAGGAACTGGTAAGGGAAAAGAACGATAAATTTGAGACGCAGACTACCGTTAGCTCGCTGAAAGATGAAAACGAAATTATAAAGAGGCAGCTAAAGAGTCTGAATGTGCGCAAGATCAACCTGGAGAGCAAGGTGACAGAGCTGCAGAGAGAAAAATTTGATTTTGAAAATAAATTAACCGTGATGGATTCTGTTTTAAAAGATAATATTACGCAGATGGACGGCCTGAAGAGGCAATTTGAGGCGGCGCAAAAAGAAAGGCTTACGGCCCTGGTCGAACCCAAGAAAGAATCGGTTGAGCTGCCGCCTATAGTGGTGCGGCCTCAGGCAGAGATGCCAAAAGAAGCGGGAAGCGCTCCTCCTACCACAGGCAAGGTGTTGACTGTAAATGAAGACAGCGGCTTTGTTATCATCAATATAGGAGAAGATGCCGGTTTAAGGATGGGGGATACTTTCCAGGTATACAGGGGTAATGAATCCATCGCCACTATTGAGATTATTCAGCTTCGCCCGAACATCTCAGCCTGCGATATAAAGAAATCAACAGGGACCATTAAGTCAGGGGATATTATCAGGTAATGCACACCAAGAGAAGCCTTAACAAATCTATTTCCATAGAAGATGTCGCGCGCCTTGCCGGCGTATCTATTACCACAGTATCCCGGGTGATAAACAAATTCCCCTCGGTCAAAGAGAGAAATAGGGTCAAAGTCCTGGATGCCGTCAAGCAGCTTAAATTTCAGCCTTCGGTGTTCGCCCAGAGGCTGGCCACGGGCAAGACTAACGAAGTGGCCTTGATTATGCCGCGGTATGAAGGCATATTTTATTCTTTTTACGCCCTGGAGTTAATCCGCGGCATCGGCACGCTTTGCGAGGCATTAAAACTGGATTTATTACTGCATATCACTGATGTCCGCTCAACCGTCAGCGTAAGAGGCATAGGGGGAGTTATTTTCGCGGATGTTATCGGGAACCGCCACCAGCTTGAAGATGTGGTATCCCGCGGTATCCCCTGCGTAATAATAAATAATTATGTAGAAGATTTGGAGGTCAGCTGTATCGCGATAGATAACGCCGGAGGGGCGGAGGCAGCGGTTGATTATTTGATCAGCCTGGGCCATAGAAGGATAGCACATATAAGCGGAGATTTAGTTACTCAGGCCGCTTCTCAGCGTTACGAAGGTTACAAGCGCTCCCTGAAGAAAAATAATATTGCGTTTAGCGACGACCTCTTATTTAAGACAGATTATTCGCGCGGCCAGGCCAGGCTTGCGGCAGAGAAATTAGCCAAGATGCCCAATCCTCCTACCGCAGTATTCGTTGCCTCTGACTCGATGGCCCTGGAGGTTATGGCAGTGTTAAAAGAGGCCGGTAAAGAGATACCGCGTGATTTATCCATTGTAGGTTTTGATGATAATCCTTCCGGCCTTTACGGCCCGGTGGCGCTTACTACGGTAAGGCAGCCATTGATTAGAATGGCAGAAGAAAGCGTCAAGGAATTAAAACGTCTTATGTCTGACAAGAAGCCGAAGGTTAAAAAAGTTTACCTTCCGGCTGAATTAGTAATCAGGGAATCTTGTCAGCCGGTTAAATCCAGTTAAACCAAAAACAACCAGGTTCGTATTATGAAGGTTTTTCCCCCGCCGTTTTGTAATCAGCTTTCCTGTTTCTTACACAATTTGTTGTATGTTTATAGACGGGATAATACTATATGTTGTATTTTTTCCTTGACAAGATAATTTGCCGGGTTTATACTGGCCAATAGCAAGAAAATTGCCTTCGGCAATAACTTATAACAATTTTCGCAGTGGTATGTTCTATATACTTTTCTATACCACAAGAAAATCGTTTCACGATAATTTGCTGCGATTTTCGCAGTGGAAACTGGCTTAATCTATTAATTAAGTGGAGGAGGAGATGACATTGAATTTATCGGATAACGCTTTGAAGGTGTTGGAACGCAGGTACCTTAAGAAGGACGAGCAGGGCGGGATAATTGAAACGCCGGAAGAGATGTTCTTAAGAGTAGCTGAAGCGATCGCCCTGGCAGATAAATTTTATGGCAAGAGCAAACAGGATATTGAAAAACTTAAGGATTCATTTTTCCGGATTATGACTGCCTTGGAGTTTTTGCCTAATTCACCTTGTCTTATGAACGCGGGAAAAGACCTGGGCCAGCTCTCCGCATGTTTTACCCTCCCGATAGACGATGCCATGGAATCTATATTTGAAACCTTAAAGGTCACCAGCCTGATACATAAATCCGGCGGCGGCACGGGATTTTCTTTCTCGCGGTTAAGGCCGAAGAACGCGGTGGTCAGGACAACCGGCGGCATTGCCTCAGGCCCTATTTCCTTTATGAAGGTCTATGACGCGGCAACCGAAGCGGTAAAACAGGGCGGCACGCGCAGGGGCGCCAATATGGGCATATTAAGAGTGGACCATCCTGACGTCATGGAATTTGTTACCTGCAAAGAGAACAACAAGCACATCACCAATTTTAATATTTCAGTTGCCATTACCGACGATTTTATGCAGAAATTAGAAAAGGGCGAGGAGTATGATTTAATTGACCCGCATACCCAGAAAGTAGTCAAGCGGGTCAGCGCCAAAGAAGTATTTGATTTGATTGTCAAGCAGGCGCATAAGAATGGCGAGCCGGGAATCATATTTATTGACAGGATCAACCAGTATAACCCTACCCCCAAATTGGGCAAAATCGAAAGCACCAATCCTTGCGGCGAACAGCCTCTATTGCCTTACGAAAGCTGTGACCTGGGCTCTATAAATTTAGCTGTGTTATGCAAAAAATCAGGCAGCCGCAGCGAGATTGACTGGGATAGATTAAGAGAGGTGACTCATCTGGCGGTGCATTTCCTGGATAACCTCATAGACGTAAACAGGTTTCCTATCCCGCTGATAGAAAAAGCCACTAAAGCTACGCGCAAAATCGGATTGGGCGTTATGGGTTGGGCAAGCCTGTTGATACATTTAAACATACCTTATAATAGCGAAGAAGCAGTTGCCCTGGCGGAAAAAGTGATGTCATTCATATTGGAAGAGGCGGCTAAGGAATCTTTGGAATTAGGAAATGAAAAAGGAGTTTTTCCGGCTTTTAAGGGCAGCATTTATGACAGAAAAGAAAACCCGGCAAAAATGCGCAACGCCACCCTGACTACCATTGCCCCTACCGGCACAATCAGTATAATCGCCGGGCCTTGCTCTTCGGGGATTGAGCCTTTGTTCGCGGTTGTTTATTACCGCAATGTAATGGATAACGATAAGCTGGTGGAAATTGACCCCTTATTTGAAGAGATTGCCCGGACAAGAGGTTTTTACAGCCGGGAATTGATGGAGAAGATCGCCGAGAATACCTCTATCCAGGAGATAGAAGGCATTCCCGATGATGTTAAGAGGATATTTGTTACTGCCCATGATATTTCTCCCGAATGGCACGTGCGCATGCAGGCGGCATTTCAGAAATATGTCCATAATGCCACCTCAAAGACCATAAATTTCCCCCATGACGCGACTATTGAAGAAGTGCGCAAGGCCTATATTTTAGCCTATAAATTGGATTGCAAGGGAATCACTATTTATCGCGATTCAAGCCGTGAAGAGCAGGTTTTAAATGTCGGGAGTAAGGATAAAGGCGCGGAACATAAAAATACACAGATAAACAGGGAGATTGCCCCCCGGCCGCGGCCGGAAGTGATTATCGGCACGACTACTAAAGTCGCGACTGGATGCGGCAACCTCTACGTTACCATAAATGTTGATGAAGAAGGAAGGCCTTTTGAGCTTTTTACCCAGATGGGTAAAGCCGGTGGTTGCGCCGGTTCTCAGCTTGAAGCCATCGGCAGGTTAGTTTCTTTGGGTTTTCGCTCGGGCGTAGAAGTCAAGTCTATAATTGAACAATTGCGTAATATACGTTGCCCTTCCCCGTCCTGGGAAAAAGGCCAGCGCATATTTTCTTGCGCCGACGCCATTGCCCGGGTAATCGAAAGGCGGCTTGCTCAAGGCCAGCTGTCACAGGTTTCCTTAGAAGCTACGCAGGTAGCCATGAAGCATTCGCATAGTGATGAGACTATCGCCCTTGAACTTGATGTCCATGACAATATCGTCGGCGTTTGTCCTGACTGCGGCGGCGCTCTTCGCCATGAAGAGGGCTGTATGAAATGCCATGCCTGCGGTTTTTCCAAATGCTGATGAAAAAGGTATTATATGTTGTCCTTGACGGCCTTGGCGACCTGCCTCTCAAAGAATTAAACAATAAAACTCCCCTGGAAGCTGCGCTTACCCCTAATCTGGACCGCCTGGCCCAGAAAGGTAAGTCCGGCCTGGTTTATCCCGCAGGAAAAGGTATTGCCCCGGAATCGGATATCGCAGTAATCAGCCTCTTGGGTTATGAAGCGCTTAAATATTACACCGGACGCGGCCCGCTGGAGTGTTTTGCCGAAGGCCTTGATGTAAATGACGGCGATCTGGCTTGCCGGGTTAATTTCGCCACCGCATCCGTTGACGCCAGTACTATAATTGACCGCAGGGTGGGCAGGGATTTGACTACCGATGAAGCAACTGCCCTGGCTAAAGAAATCAATTCTAAAGTTACCCTCTCCAGCGCCACCTTTGAATTTAAAAACACTATCGGGCACCGCGGTGTGCTGGTGATAAAAGGCATGCGTTCCAAATTATCCGGCTGGATTACCAATACCGACCCGGCATATGATAGGGAAGGGGTGTTCGGGGTAGCCAAAGAAAAATTTGATAACCTGATAGTGGTTTCCCAGCCGATGCCCGGGCATGAAGATTCAGCCGAAGCCAAAGAGGCTGCTTCTCTTTTGAATGAATTCACCCGGAAATCACATAAAGTCCTGAATGATTCGGCACTGAATAAAAAAAGGATTTCAGAAAATAAGTTTCCCGCGAATTTAATCCTCTCCCGCGACGCCGGAGACCACCTGCCCAAATTCCCTAAAATTGACAGTTTATATAATATGAAATTCGGTTCATTCGTGCAGATGCCGGTTGAAAGAGGGATTGCTTTGTTGACCGGATTGGAGATTATTGAAGTGCCTGCCTCAAGCGGGCACCTGGATGTGGATTACCCGGTCTGGGCAAAGGTGGCCATGGATTCTATGAAAAAATATGACGGTATCTATGTCCATATAAAAGGGCCGGATGAACCGGCGCATGACGGGGATTACGCCGGTAAGAAAAAAATTATCGAGGCCATTGATAAATTCTTTTTCGGCAGTTTATTGGCGGAATTAGATATGGATAAGACGGTCATTGCGGTAACCGCGGACCACGCTACTGTCTGCGCGATGAAGGCCCACTCCGGCGACCCTGTGCCGCTGGTTATCTCAGGCGGTAATATTAAACCTGATGGCACGCTTAGTTTCTCTGAAAAAACAGCCAGGCTCGGCTCTATAGGCGAACTCCGCGGCCAGGATATAATGCCTCTCCTAGTAAAATCCGCTCAAAGTTAAACAAATAATATGGATACCTATGATGTGATAGTTATCGGCGCAGGGCATGCCGGCATTGAGGCAGCCCTGGCTTGCAGCCGGATGGGTTTAAAAACTTTAATCATAACCTTGAAACGCCAGGCTATAGGCCTGATGAGTTGTAATCCGGCAATCGGGGGCGTAGGCAAGGGGCAGCTGGTTAAAGAAGTAGATGCCTTGGGCGGACAGATGGCGCTTGCCGCAGATGCCTGCGGCATCCAGTTCAGGATGCTTAATGCTTCTAAGGGGGCGGCAGTGCAATCTTCGCGGGCCCAGGTAGATATGTACAGCTACCAGAAATATATGCAGGGTATCGTCGAGAAACAGGGTAACCTTTATATAGGCGAATCAGAAGTCAAGAGATTACTGGTGGCGGATGGCCAGGTAAGAGGCGTAATTACGGCTGACGGCAACCAGATAAATTCTTCCTCTGTCGTAGTCTGCCCGGGGACATTCCTTGACGGCCTGATACATATAGGCCTGAAATCTTTTAGCGGCGGCAGGATAGATGAGCAGGCCAGCCGGGGCCTGGCCGATAATTTAAAAGAAATGGGTTTTAATCTGTTGAGGTTTAAAACCGGCACCTGCCCGCGGCTGGATAAAAAATCTATAGATTTTTCCCGGCTCTCCCCGCAAGAAGGCGATGAGTTTCCCCGGCCATTTTCTTTTTCTACCGGAAAGCTGGCCCGGGAACAGGTCTCTTGTTACCTCACTTACACCGATCAAGATACCCATAAAATCATCCTGGATAATTTGGACCGTTCTCCGCTTTACTCGGGGATTATTAAGGCAACCGGGGTAAGGTATTGCCCTTCGGTAGAAGATAAAATTGTGAAGTTTCGCGATAAGGAAAGGCACCAGATATTTTTGGAGCCTCAAGGGTTAGAAACAGACGAGATTTACCCTAACGGTTTATCTACAAGTTTGCCCGAGGATGTGCAACTGGGGATATTACATTCTATTGAAGGCTTAAAAGATGTAAAGGTAATCCGTTTTGGTTATGGCATAGAGCATACCGTATCAGATCCCACTCAGCTTTATCCGACGCTGGAGACAAAATTAATCAAGAACCTGTATTTTGCCGGCCAGATCAACGGCACCACCGGATACGAGGAAGCGGCGGCCCAGGGCCTGGTCGCCGGGATTAACGCGGCCTTGCGGGTAAAAAATAAAAACCCTTTGATTCTGGACCGCTCTACCAGTTATATCGGAGTATTAATCGATGACTTGACTACCAAAGGCACAAATGAGCCTTACCGAATGTTTACTTCGCGGGTGGAGTACCGCCTTATTTTACGCGAAGATAACGCGGATTTGCGTTTAAGAGAAACAGGCCATAAATTAGGGTTGGTGAGTAATGAAGATTACCGCAGGACGCAGGAAAAGATAGAGGCAGTAAAAACAGGGATTAAATTTTTAAAAAATACACGGTTGAAGCCTTCTCCGGAAACTAACCGGCAATTAAGCAATTTTAATACCTCTCCGATAAAGAAAGCAGCGACCTTAGAAGAACTCTTAAGGAGGCCTCAGCTAAGCCTGGAAAATCTTAAAAACCTGAATATCAAATTAGAAATTCCGGAATTTGCTTTCCAACAGGTGGAAATCGAGGTAAAATATTTTGGTTTTATCCAGAGGCAGCTTAAAGATGTGGAAAGATTCAAGAATTTAGAATTAATCAGGCTGCCTCAGAATCTAGACTATACGGCTGTAAACGGCCTTTCCCGGGAGATCAAAGAAAAATTAAACAGGTTCAGGCCGCTTAACCTGGGCCAGGCATCGCGGATTTCAGGGGTTACCCCGGCGGCAATTTCCATACTGATGGTTTATTTAAAAAAATTAAATGCAAAAACATAAAAACTATTCCACTCTCAAAAAATTATCCGCTGAAGCGGGCCTGGATTTATTCGGGGTGGCGGATATCAACAATATAAAAAACAATTTCCGGATTTCCCCGCAAATCTTAAAGAAACTGGATAAGGCAGTTTGTTTAGGGGTAAGATTGTCCGGGAGTATTTTAGAAGAAATCTCTCAGGCTCCCACCAGGCTCTATTTTCATCATTACCGGACAGCCAACGCATTTATGGACCAGGCAGCCCTTAAAATAACTAATTACATACAAAAGAAAGGGTTCCTTGCTTTGCCAATACCTGCCTCCCAGATTTTAGACTGGGAGAATCAGAAGGCCCATCTTTCGCATAAAGAGCTGGGTGTTTTGGCCGGCCTGGGCTGGATAGGCAGGAATAATTTGCTGGTCAACCCGGGCCTGGGCAGCCAAATCCGCCTGGTCTCAATCCTTACTGATATGCCGTTAAAGACAGATAAGCCCCTGAAAAAAGATTGCCGGGACTGCCGTATTTGTATTGAGATTTGTCCCTGCGGGGCAATAAAAGAAAACCCGCTGGATTTTGACCATATCAGGTGTTTTGAAAAATTGAAGGAATTCCAGAAGCAGCGTTTGGTCGACCAGTATGTCTGTGGCGTTTGTGTTAATGCCTGCAAGGGCAAGCGAATAAGCCCTTAATATCTCCTTGACCCCATCCTTTTAGTGTTATATAATCATTTGTTAATCATAAAAGGCACGCCGCCAACCTCTATTTTTCCATGAGAAACAGGATAATTAACTGGATTAAAAGGCAAGTCGTTCAGGCCAAGGCAAAAGGTATTGTAATGGGGCTTTCCGGAGGCATAGATTCCTGCGTAGTCGCGTCCCTGGCAAAAAAAGCAGTAGGCAGAGACAGGCTCCTGGCTTTGCTCCTGCCTTGCGAATCTCACGCTTCGGATTTAGCGGATGCCATGGCCATGGCCAGGAAGTTTAAGATTAAAACAAAGACAATTGATTTGTCCGGGGCATATAATAATTTACTAAAGATTTTACCTCCGTCAAAAGGTTTGGCCAAAAATAATCTTAAGCCTCGTTTAAGGATGCTCGTCCTCTATTATTTTGCCAATAAACTGAATTATCTGGTTTGCGGCACAGGCAATAAATCAGAACTTATGGTGGGTTATTTTACAAAACATGGCGATGGGGGGGTGGATATCCTGCCGATAGGCGGATTATTTAAAAAACAAGTGCGGGCATTGGCTGAAGAATTGGGGATACCCGGGAATATTATTAACAAGCCTCCTTCTGCCGGACTTTGGCATGGCCAGACCGATGAAGGAGAAATGGGTATAACCTACAATGAGCTAGACGATATATTAGAGCGCATGGCGGATGAAAGAAAACAGTTTTTTCCAAAAAACAAGGTGGATAAAGTCAGGAAAATGGCCAAGGGCTCGGAACATAAGAGATTCGGGCCGAGAGTTTGTTGTATCTAAAGATGCGGAGGTCTATATGGACGAGATATTGGAAATATTAGAAAAGGACGCGCGGTTGGCCCCGGAAGAAGTTGCCAAGATGCTGAAGAAAAAGCCCCAGGCAATAAAAGAAGCAATAAAGAAATACGAAAAAGAAGGGGTAATCTTAAAATATAAAGCGGTGATAAATAAAGAATTAATCAGGGATACCGATAATGAGGTCAGGGCTTTGATAGAAGTCAGTATTATTCCCCAAAAGGACGCCGGTTTCGACAGGATTGCCGAGCGTATATATTCTTTTCCAGAAGTCTCAAGCTGTTATCTTATTTCCGGCACCTATGACCTTTTAGTAGTGATTGAGGGGAAAAATATCCATACAGTCTCCAGCTTTGTCGCGGAGAAACTTTCCTGCCTGGAGAATGTCAGGGGCACGACCACCCATTTCCTGTTAAAGAAATATAAGGAAGACGGGGTGATTTTAAAACACAGGGAAGAAAACAAGAGGATAGCGATATCGTACTAAGATGAAAAATTTTATTGCCAAAAAAGTAGAAGAGATGCAGCCGTCCGGCATCCGGGCATTTTTTGATTTAGTGCTCGGGATGAAGGAAGTTATTTCTCTGGGCGTGGGGGAGCCGGATTTCGTGACTCCCTGGCAGATACGCGAGGCAGGCATCTATTCTTTGGAGGAAGGGTTTACTTCTTATACTTCAAACAAAGGCCTCTATAAGCTGAGACTGGAGATATCCCGTTTCCTAAAGCATAAATACGGGCTGGAATATTGCCCTGACCAAGAAATTTTAATCACCATAGGAGTAAGCGAGGGAGTGGACCTGATTTTGCGCACGATTATCAGCCCCGGCGATAAAATCCTTATCCCCAGCCCTTCGTATGTTTCTTATGGCCCGGTTACAGAGTTGTGCGGAGGCATCCCGGTATACATAGATACCAGGAATCAAAAGTTTAAGCTCACTCCCCAGGCCATAGAGAGGCATATTGATAAGAAAACCAAGGCAATCATCTTAAATTATCCCACAAACCCCACCGGAGTCTCTTATACTAAAAAGGAATTGGGGGAAATCAACAAGGTCCTGCTGAAGCATTCGGTGCTTTGCATAAGCGATGAAGTTTACGGGGACCTGACTTATGATTTCGAGCACACTCATTTTACTACCATTGCCCAGGCAAAAAATAATACTGTTTATCTTGATGGGTTCTCCAAGAGCTATGCTATGACCGGTTGGCGCATAGGTTTTGCCTGCGGCCCGCGGGAAATTATTTCGGCGATGACCAAGATCCATCAATATACCATTATGTGCGTGCCTATAACTTCCCAGATGGCGGCATGTGAAGCGTTGCAGTCAGGCAGGAAGTCGGTGGAAGAAATGAAACGTGAATATAGAAGGCGCAGGGAATTTGTTGTTGACGGGCTAAACAAACTGGGATTGGCCTGCGAAAGGCCGGAGGGGGCTTTTTATGCTTTCCCGTCGGTAAGAAAAACAGGGCTTAGTTGTCTAGATTTCGCCCAGAAGCTGCTCCATGAGCAGAAAGTAGCGGTTGTTCCGGGCACTGCTTTCGGGCCGGAATTAAAAGATTATATCCGCATATCCTATGCCTCAAGCTTTGAAAACCTGAAGGAAGCTTTGGCAAGGATGGGGAATTTCTTAAGCAAAAATCGGAGGATAAAAGGATGAAAGTTAAGACAAACAAAGATGTATTCAAGCAGATAAAAGAACATAAAGTAAGATATATCAGGTTGTGGTTTACCGATGTCCTGGGGTTCCTAAAGGGCTTTACCATTACCATAAACGAGCTGCCCCGCGCTTTAGAAGACGGCATGGGTTTTGACGGCTCTTCTATTGAAGGCTTTGCGCGAATCGAAGAATCCGATATGATTGCCCGGCCAGACCCCACTACTTTTGCCATACTTCCCTGGGAATCCAAGGAGCAGCCGGTAGCCAGGATGATTTGCGATATTTACAAACCCGACGGAAAGCCTTTTGAGGCTGATCCCCGTTATGTATTGAAGAAGAACCTTCAGCGGGCAAGTAAATTGGGTTTTACCTATAACGTGGGGCCGGAACTGGAATATTTTTATTTTAATAATCCCAATAATACAATCATTTTGGATAAAGGCGGATATTTTGATCTGACCCCTTTAGATGTGGCTCAGAATGTCAGGAATGAAACAGTAAGCGCTTTAGAGGATTTAGGGATTATTGTTGAGTACAGCCATCATGAAGTGGCTTCCAGCCAGCATGAGATTGACTTAAGGTATAATGATGCCATGACCATGGCTGACAATGTGATGACTTACCGTCTGGTGGTAAAAGAAATTGCCCAAAGTAAAGGCCTGCACGCTACCTTTATGCCTAAGCCTGTTTTTGGAATAAACGGTTCAGGTATGCATGTGCACCAGTCGTTATTCAAGGGTAGCAAAAACGCGTTTTTCGACGTTAAAGATAAGTATCATCTTTCCGAGACAGGAAAATGGTTTACCGCGGGGCTATTAAAACACAGCCGGGAGATCACTTCTATTACCAGCCAGTGGATTAATTCTTATAAACGCCTGGTCCCCGGTTATGAAGCGCCGGTATATATCTGCTGGGCGCAGATGAACCGCTCGGCTTTAATCCGTGTGCCGATGTATAAGCCGGGAAAAGAAAAGGCTACCAGGATCGAATACCGTTCTCCTGACCCGGCATGTAATCCGTACCTGGCTTTCTCTATTATGCTGGCCGCCGGGTTAGAGGGTATGAAAAACAAATATAAATTGCCCGCACCGGCAAATGATAATATCTACCATATGAGCGAGGCAGAGAGAGAAAAAGCCGGAATTAATTCGCTGCCGGAAGACCTGCTGGAAGCAATCAAGATTACCGAGCATAGCAAAGTGGTTAAAGAATGTTTCGGAGAAAAGTTATTTGAGTATTTTATCCGCAACAAAAAAATGGAATGGAATGAATATAAGGCCCAGGTTACCCAATACGAAATAGATAAATATCTACCAACCTTATAAAATTATGGCAGGAGAAAAGAAAACTTATCAAATTTATCTAAAGCAGATTGAGGCGCTTTCTAAAGTGGCCAATCTGATTACGTCAGGATTATACTTAGGGGAACTCCTGCGCCTGGTTGTCCAGGTCACCGCGGAAATAATGAACTCCAAGATTTGCTCTTTGATGTTACTGGACCCGGATAGAAAGGAATTGGTGATCAGGGCCACACAGTCAATATCCGAGGAGTATAATAAGAAACCGAATGTAAAGCTGGGGGAGGGTGTTGCCGGGATAGTTGCCAAAGAAAATAAGCCGATTTGTATTTTAGACGTTAAGGAAGACAGCCGCTACATGAACAGGGCAATTGCCGAAAGAGAAGGCCTTTGTTCATTAGCCAGCGTTCCTCTGGCGGTAAAGGGAAGAGTAATAGGGGTACTTAACTGTTATACCTCCAAAAAACATAAATTCACAAAACCGGAATTAGAGGTCCTGACTGCCCTGGCTAATCAGGCAGCCGTGGCTATTGAGAACGCAGAGCTGGATTTAAGGGCGCGCAGCGCTGAAGAGGCATTGACCACCCGTAAGCTGGTTGAGCGGGCAAAAGATATTCTCTCCCAAGAAGTTAACATTACACCTTCTGAGTCCTTCAGGCTGATGCAAAAACAGAGTATGGATTCCCGTAAGACCATGAAGGAGATTGCCGAGGCGATTATTCTAGCCAGAGAGTTAAAGGAAAAGAATCCCAAAAAAAATCTTTGACAAAGCGGCTTTTTATGTTATTATCGTAAATAATTTATTTTAGGGACAAAGACGTCCAAAAGATATAGGCGGACGTCTTTTTTTGTTTTATCACTGCCCAAAAAATAGGCAGAAAGAACAGAAAATACCATGAAAATAGTAAAAAAAGAAATTTTGACCGACAATCCAAGGGCTAAGGTTTCCAGGTTGGAGGTCATATCTCCTGATATCGCGGAAAAAGTAAAGCCGGGGCAGTTTGTGGTGCTTATGGTTTCTCCGGAAGGAGAAAGGATCCCCCTGACAGTAGTGGATGCTGACAGGCAGAAAGGGACAATCAGCTTGATTTTCCAGGAGGCAGGGTTGACCACTAAGCTTTTGGGTAAGCTGAGCGAGGGTGATTCTTTGTACGCCTTAGCCGGGCCTTTAGGACATCCTACTGAGATTAAAAATTACGGCAAGGTAATCCTGGTAGGGGGCGGGGTAGGCATTGCGGAAATCTATCCGGTGGCCAGGGCATTCAAGCAGACGGGAAATCAGGTTACTACTATATTGGGAGCAAGGACAAAAGAATTATTGATCCTGGAAGAGGAGCTAAAGGCCGCATCCGATAAATTTTACATCACTACAGATGACGGCTCCTACGGAAGAAAAGGGTTTACTACGGATATATTGACCGAGTTGCTTGAAGAGGATAAATACGGCCTGGTTTATGCAGTCGGGCCTATTCCGATGATGCAGAAAGTAGCCCAGGTCGCCCATAATTTTAAAGTCAAGACAGTAGTTTCTCTTAACGCCCTGATGGTGGATGCTACCGGGATGTGCGGGTGCTGCCGGGTGGATGTGGGAGGCGAAACTAAATTCAGCTGCGTAGACGGCCCGGAATTTGACGCTGGCCTGGTAGATTGGGATGGATTAATCAAGAGGAACAGGATTTATATGGAAAAAGAAAAACATATCTGTAATTTGAACATAAAAAAAGATGAAGAAAGAAGCAATAAAAGTTAAGGAATTAGCCGCCGCTAAGAGAGTAAATAGCTTTGAAGAAGTAGTTTCAGGCTATATAGAAGAAGAGGCGCTGGCAGAGGCAGGGCGCTGCCTGCAGTGTAAAAATCCGGCTTGTATTGCCGGTTGCCCGGTGGGCATAGATATCAAAAAATTTATTTATCATATTGCCAAAAAAGATTATAAGGCCGCTTATTTTACCATCAGGGAGAAAAATGATTTCCCGTCTATCTGCGGAAGGGTCTGTCCCGCGGAATACCAGTGCCGAAAAGCCTGCGTGCTAAGCAAAAAGGGGTTTGCCTTTGCCTCTCCCGAATCAATAAACGTCCATTTCCTGGAAAGATTTGCCGGCGATTACGGGATGAAGAATAATTTAGAGATTCCCCCTCAAAAAAATGATAAATTTTCCAGGTTCAAAGTAGCGGTGGTCGGTTCCGGCCCGGCAGGGATATGTTGCGCCGGAGAGTTAGCCAGGAGCGGCATAAAAGTCGTGGTTTTTGAAAGCCTGCATAAGACAGGAGGGGTTTTGCGTTATGGTATCCCGCCTTTCAGGCTGCCCAGGGATATTTTGGATTTTGAAATAGATTATCTGAAGAAAATGGGGGTGGAATTTATTCCGAATTTTATCGTGGGTAAGGCAAAGGCACTGAATGAGCTTTCTGCCGAGGGGTATTCCGCCATATTTTTAGGGTTGGGCGCGGGGATTCCTTCTTTTCTGGGGATTAAGGGAGAGAACTTATGTAATGTTTATTCGGCCAATGAATTCCTGACCAGGGTTAACCTTATGTCGGCGTATAAATTCCCTCAATTCCATACTCCGGTCAATATCGGCAAACACGTAGTGGTTATCGGTGGAGGAAATACCGCGATGGACGCGGTAAGGGTGGCTTTAAGGCTGCAGAAAATAAACGGGATTGAACCGGATGCCTCGATTTTTTACAGGCGCACCGAGAATGAGCTGCCGGCAAGAAGGCTGGAAATCGAACACGCCAAAGAAGAAGGGGTAATCTTTAAATTTTTAACCAAGCCGGAGGAATTTATCGGCGATGAAAAAGGTTTTGTGAAAAAAATCCGCTGCCTTAAGTGCGAACTGGGAGAGCCTGACAGCTCGGGAAGAAGAAGGCCGGTCCCTGTTGAGGGCAGCGATTTTGAAGCGGATTGCGATATGGCGATAATTGCTACAGGATTAAAAGCAAACCAGCTTTTAACTAAAGTTACTCCCGAATTAAAAATAGATAAGTATGGCGACGTGGTGGTAAATCCTGAGACCATGGAGACTTCTATCGGGGGAGTTTTTGCAGGAGGTGATATTGTCGGAGGAGAAGGAACGGTAATTGAGGCAATGGGTATGGCTAAAAAAGCCTCACAGGCGATGGTAAAGTATTTATCGGAGAAGGGTATTTAAAGGGAGCACCTTGTTACAGTTCAGCGTATAGAACGAAAACGAGGGACAAAGTAAGTCATAAAGGAGGAGAGAGATGTCAAAGAAGACAGAAGAGTTTATGGCAAGGGTGATTGCCAAGAACCCAGGAGAGTTGGAGTTTCACCAGGCAGTGCAGGAAGTAGTGGAAACCTTAACCCCTTATATTGAAAAGAATCCCAAGTATGAAAAAGCCAAGGTACTGGAGAGGATGGTGGAGCCGGAAAGAGTAATAATGTTCCGGGTCCCCTGGACTGACGATAAAGGAGAGATCCAGGTCAATAGAGGCTACCGCATAGAGATGAGCAGCGCCATAGGGCCTTACAAGGGAGGCTTGCGTTTTCATCCCAGCGTGAATCTGGGAATTCTCAAATTTTTAGCCTTTGAGCAAGTTTTTAAAAACAGCCTGACCACTCTACCTATGGGCGGAGGAAAGGGCGGTTCTGATTTTGACCCTAAGGGTAAGTCGGATAACGAAGTAATGAAATTTTGCCAGAGTTTTATGACCGAACTAGAGAGGCATATCGGCCCGGATACGGATGTGCCTGCCGGCGATATCGGCGTAGGCGGCCGCGAAATCGGTTATATGTTCGGCCAATATAAAAGGCTGCGTAATGAGTTTAGCGGCGTACTCACCGGTAAAGGGCTAAACTGGGGCGGAAGTTTAATCCGGCCTGAGGCCACCGGTTATGGCTGCGTTTATTTTGTAGAAGAGATGTTAAAGACAAGAGGAGAATCTTTTAAAGGTAAGGTTTGCGCGGTTTCCGGCTCTGGGAATGTCGCTCAATATACCGTAGAAAAACTTCTCCAGCTGGGGGCAAAGGTAGTTACGCTTTCTGATTCCGACGGCTATATTTACGACAAAGACGGGATTGATAAGAAAGAGTTGAATTGCGTGCTTGAGCTTAAAAATGTCCGTCGCGGCCGGATAAAAGAATGTACCAAGGAATTCAACTGCAAATATTTTGAAAAGCAGAAACCCTGGGAAGCCAAGTGCGATATCGCTTTCCCCAGCGCTACCCAGAACGAAATAAGCGAGAGTGACGCCAAGACTCTGGTTAAAAACGGCTGTATGGCTATCGGTGAAGGGGCGAATATGCCTTCTACTCCGGAAGCAGTCAGGGTATTCCAGAAAGCCAAGATCTTATACGCCCCTGGCAAAGCATCTAATGCCGGCGGGGTGGCTACTTCAGGCCTGGAGATGTCCCAGAACAGCATGAGATTGTCCTGGACCCGTGAAGAAGTAGACAGAAGGCTGCACGATATTATGATTGCTATCCATGAGCAGTGCGTTAAATACGGTAAAGAAGGCAGCTACGTGGATTATGTGAAAGGCGCTAACATCGCCGGTTTTGTAAAAGTTGCTGACGCGATGATAGATCAGGGTTTAGTTTAAAGATACTGAAAACACTGGGGCACCCTTGAACTTTGACAAAAGGGTGCCCCGTTATTATTCGCTTGCCGAATCTGTGTAATTAAACTATAATTAAACCGTTATGGTATCTAAAGGGTGGGTAAAAAAGCTTCTGGAAGAAACAAAACAATGGGTCAGCGAAGGCCTGATAAGCCATGACCAGGAGGCGCGGATTTCCAGCCGTTATTCAGGGCGGATGGAATACAGCCGCCTGATAAATACCATTACCACCTTAGGTTCCATTCTTATCGGTTTAGGCATCCTTCTTTTTGTAGCCTCCAATTGGGATAAGCTGGGCCGGCCGGCAAAGATTGCCATAATTTTCCTGGTCATCACATGCTTTAATCTCGCCAGTTTTTATTTCCGCAATATCGAGAAAATTGCCTTTGGCAATAACCTACCGAAGCAATTTTCGAAGTGGTATGGTGTTGATACTTCTCTATACCACAAAAAGGGTTACCCGGGTTTAGGGGAAGGGTTTCTGCTTATCGGGGCATTTTCTTTCGGCGCAGGCATATGGCTGATTGCCCAGATATACCAGATACATTATAATTTTTCCGCAGGGATTATGTTTTGGATATTAGGCATCCTGCCGGCGGCTTTGATCTACCGTTCATGGACCGTCCTTTCTCTTTCCTCGATATTAAGCATTATCTGGTTTTCTTCGTATACCGCTTATTATGTTCAGAGGGAATGCTACGGGTTCCTGTTTCTCTGTGCGGCCATTGTCTGGCTATGCTATAGGCTAAAACAGAGATTCCCTTTATTCGTGATGATGATCGGCATAAGCGTATGGCTGGGGCATTTCTGGTTTATTAAATTTGACAAAGAAAATTTATTTTTAGAAACATCCATCCTTACTCCGCAGCTATTATTAGTGACGGTATATGCCTGTTTGGGTTTCATTTTATACGGTTTAGGCCTTTGGCAGGCAAAAGCCAACCGTTTCGCGGCATTCTCTTTTTTATATAAATTCATAGGTGTGCTTTTTATTACCCTGCCTGTGTACTCGCTTAGTTTCGCGCACCATTATTATAAATATAGCGGCGGTGTTTCTCCCCTGGCAGTCATAATGTTAGTAGGTACCCTGCTGGTCATGGCCGCGGCCATTTTTTTGCGGCTGCTGCGCCTGCCCCATGACAAATCCGACCTTAAGGAGATCCAGATGGTATTTTATTTTCTCATCTCGGTGCTGCTTGCGACATTGGTTTCTTTGAATTGGCCGCAGGCTACTTCTCCGTTTTTTAATATCATCCTGCTTGCCGAGACGCTGGGTTTTATGTATCTGGGGTTCCTCAAGCACAGCGAGGGGATATTCCGTTTATCCATCGCCATATTCTTTTTGAATGTATTGAGCCGGTATTTTGATATCTTCTGGAAGATGATGCCGCGCTCTTTATTGTTTATATTCGGAGGGATACTTTTAATTGCCGGAGCCGTATTCGCAGAGCGTAAGAGAAGGGAAATAGAAAGCCTGATGCGCCAGAAAGAGGGAGCATGAAGAAGAAATACCTGATTGCCGCGATAATCCTGCTGCAATTGCTTTTTTTGAGCTCGATGGTATGGTTTCATAGCGCCAAACTTAAAAACGCGGTCAGGATCCAACTGAAGACCGTTCCTTATGATCCGGTAAGCGTCTTCCGCGGTAATTACGCTGCGCTTAGGTATCAGATCAGTTCTTTGTCCGTCACTTTATTAAAGGGCACCAGTACAAAAGACCTGAGAAACGGACAAGAGTTGTACGTTTTACTTAAGAAAAAAAATGATTTTTGGGAAGCCGAAGCAATATACGGGAAGCGGCCTAAAAACGAAGACGGGCTTTATTTGAGCGGACGCCTGAAGTTCTACTATTGGAATTATTACGATAGCAACCAGAAGAATCTTAATCTGGAATACGGCATAGAATCGTTTTTTCTTAATGAAAGCCGGGCCAAAGAAGTGGACCGTCTGAATATGGGGATGGATTGGCAAGAGCGCGATAAGCAAAGAAAGAAGCGTATGAGCCAGCTTGATGATGAAACCAGAAGGATCCAAGGCGCGGGGATTGCCACTGACTGGTGGATGAGCAAGCTAAACAACGAATTGGATATCTGGGTAAAAGAAGGCATTATTTCAGCGGGGGCAAAGGAAAGTATCCATAATAAATACGCCAAAGCCATAGAAAAAACAAAGGCGGTTGAAGAAGAATTAACCTCGGCTAATCAAAAGCCGCTTGTCGTGGAAATAGCGATTGACCGTAACGGGTATGGCTATCCGGTAAGGTTATTCGCCGAAGGCAAAGAATACAAATAAGCGATGAAAAAAATAGGTTTTGATAATGAGAAATATTTAAGAGAGCAGACAGCCGCGATTCTGGACAGAGTCAAGAGGCTCGGTAATAAGCTTTACCTGGAGTTCGGCGGAAAGCTTTGCTTCGATTACCACGCCACCCGCGTCCTGCCGGGGTATGACCCTAATGTTAAGATAAGGTTGTTGCAATCGCTGAAAGATAAGCTGGATATCGTTCTGGCCATATATGCCGGAGATATTGAAAAGGGGAGGGTGCGCGGAGATTTCGGGATCACTTATGACGCTGCCACCCTTAAGTTGATAGACGATTTAAGAAAATGGGGCCTGGATATATTGGCGGTAGTGATTACCCGTTTCAATAATCAATCCTCGGCAATTATCTTCAAGAATAAATTGGAGCGCAGGGGAGTGAAAGTTTACCTGCATTATCCCATCGAAGGTTATCCTGCTGATATAGATTTAATTGCCAGTGACAAAGGTTTCGGTAAAAACGAATACGTAGAGACAAAAAATCCGATTGTAGTAGTTACCGCTCCCGGCCCTAACAGCGGTAAACTCGCGGTCTGCCTTTCCCAGTTGTACCAGGAGCATAAACGGGGAGTAAACGCCGGCTACGCCAAATTTGAGACATTTCCTATCTGGAACCTCCCGCTTAAGCATCCGGTAAACGTGGCCTATGAAGCAGCTACCGCGGATATCCAGGACTTTAATCTGGTTGACCCTTTTCATCTGAATAAATACAGCAAAGCAGCCATAAATTACAACCGCGATGTGGAGAGTTTCCCGATATTAAAATTAATATTGAGTAAGATATTTGACAAAAATCTGGACCTGCCGATGTATAATTCGCCCACCGACATGGGGGTTAACCGCGCAGGTTTCGGCATTGTGGATGACAAGGTAGTCCAGGATGCCGCCAGGCAGGAATTAATCAGAAGGTATTTCAGGTATAATACAGAATACGCATTAGGCATTGAGAAAAAAGAAACAGTAGACAGGGTGATGCGCTTAATGGAAGAATTAGGGGTCAAAACCAGCGACAGGGTAGTCGTAGATGTGGCCAGAAAATCCGCTGAAGAGGCGGAGGCAAAAGGCAAGGGCAATGAAGGCATATATTGCGGCGCCAGCATCCAGTTAAGCGACGGCCGTATTCTCACCGGAAAAAATTCAAAACTTATGCACGCCGCCTCCAGCCTGATATTGAATGCTTTAAAGGTATTGGCAAATATTCCTGATGAAATTCTGCTGCTTTCGCCCCACATCATCAACCAGATCGCCAAATTAAAGGAGGGGATCCTGGGGGCAGAATCCGAGAGCCTGGATTTGGAGGAGACTTTGATTGCCCTTTCCATAAGCGCGACTACCAACCATACCGCGGAATTAGCGATGAACAAGTTAGTAGAATTAAAAGGCTGCGAAGTGCATATGACCCATATTCCTACCCCCGGAGACGAAGTCGGGCTAAAAAGATTAGGCGTAAACCTTACCACAGACGGAAAATTCTCTTCCCGCAATCTTTTTGTAACCTAAATAGATATATATAGAGGGTAAAAGGTTTTTTATGGATATCAAGAAATATAAACGCGGCAGCGGTTTTGTTTTTTTGATTGCCGGGATAATTCTTACCTGGTGCCTGGGGAGGTATTTTCATCTGGATACCGCGCGTATCCAGGAGTGGCTGCGGGGCTACCCTTTATTCTACAGCGGGTTATTGTATATCTTCCTGTACGTGGTTATTTCATTCCTGCTGTTTTTTTCCAAAGACCTGTTGTGGTTTGTAGCTGCGGTCCTCTTCGGCCCCTCTTTAAGCGCTTTGTTCATATGTATCGCGGAAGTAATCAACGCCTTTATATTATTTTACCTTGCCCGCTATTTGGGAAAGCCATACGTGGAAAAATCCCTCTCCGGGAGGTATCAAAACTTTTACGAAAAATTAAGCAGGGCCAGTCTTTTCTGGCTTTTTATTTTCAGGGCAGCTCCGCTTATACCTTATAGGTTCCTGGATTTGGCCTGCGGGCTCACCGCTATGCGTTTCAGGAAATACCTGGCCGCGGTTGTTTTAGGAACGCCGGTCAAGATGTTCTGGGTACAGCATATTCTCTACGGAGCAGGCAAGAGCGTGTTAGATAATCCATATGCCCTGGTGGAATATTTCTCAAACAATAAAGCTTTGTTGCTATTTAGCCTGATATATATTATATTAGTTATTATGGTGGTAGCAAAAATTAAGGCGAGGGATTAATCTATGAGCGTAAATATAAAATTCTTAGGCGGAGTAGGCACGGTTACCGGCTCAAGCCATCTTATCCTGACCGATAATTCGGAGATCCTGCTTGACGCCGGATTATTCTATGGGCGCCGCGATGAATCTTATAAAGTAAATACTACTTTTCAATACAGCCCTGGAAAAATTGACGCGCTGATTCTGTCTCACGCCCATATTGACCATTGCGGCAACCTTCCCAGTTTAATCAAAAACGGGTTACGCTGTAAGATATATGCTACCGCGGCTACTAAGGATTTGTGTAAGCTCATGCTCGAGGATTCGGGAAAAATCCAGGAAGAAGATATAAAATATGTCAATAAAATCAACAGGAGGCTGGGCCTGCCGTTAAGAAAACCTCTTTATACCAGCAGAGAGGCAAGTAAAGCGGCAAAGAAAATTCATCCCGTTTCTTACGGCCAGAGGTTATGCATCACCAAAGATACGCACGTTACCCTCTTTAATGCTGGCCATATATTGGGCTCGGCGTTTATAGTCCTGGAAGTTAAAGATGGAAATAAAACCATACGCTTAGGTTACGCGGTTGATTTAGGCAGGAAAGGACTGCCTATGCTTGATGACCCGGTTTCTGTCAAAGGGCTGGATTATTTAATCTTAGAAAGCACTTACGGCGGCAGGTTCCACTCTCCCATTGAAGAGGCAAAGTCAAAATTAAAAGAAGTGATCAACCGCACTGTCCAGCGTAAAGGAAAAGTTTTAATCCCTTCGTTTACCTTGGAGCGTGCCCAGGAGGTAATTTATTTTCTTAATGAGTTAATAAAAGAGAATGCTATACCGGCTATGCCGATATATGTAGACAGCCCTTTGGCTACGGATATCACCGATGTATTTCAATGCCATATTGATTATATGGATAAAGAGACATCCCAGGCAATAAACCGCGGGGACAATCCTTTTGAATTTTTGAACCTTAAGTTTATCCGCGACCAGAAAGCATCCAAGGCGTTGAATAATGACAAGCGGCCGATGATCATTATCGCCGGTTCAGGGATGTGCGAATCGGGAAGGATATTGCATCATCTGCAAAATAATATTGAGGATTCCCGGAATACCGTCCTGGTGGTAGGTTACATGGCCCGCGATACCCTGGGCAGGCGGATAGTTGAGAAAGTTAAATTTGTGCGCATATTCGGAGTGGAACATGAGTTAAACGCCGAGGTGGTGGTAATAAACGCTTTCTCAGGGCATGCCGACCAGAATGAGCTTTTGGATTTTGTCTCGGCCTGCCTGCCGTTAAAGAAGATATTTTTAGTACACGGTGACCCGGAGCAAACCCAGGCTCTATTCAGCGTGCTCAACGCAAAAGGCCTCAATGCCTATATTCCCGCCAAAGAAGAAGAAATCTTGCTCAACTGAAGATTATATGCTAATATTACTTTTCCGTGTTTTTGTTGTTCATGAATAAAAAGGAGGATACAAATGGCAGGTGGAAAATCAACGCCCAAGAAAGATAAAGCGCTTAAAGTCTCTAATGGTATGGAAATCAAGACCAGCCAGATTCTCGCTAGAGGAATAGCAACTTATAAAGCCGGCATTAATGCCCGGGGGTTAAATACCATATTCGCCCTTTGCCCGGGGAAGGTCTATTTTACCAAAAAGATGACCAGCCACGGCAAAATGCGCACATATATAAATGTAAAGCCAGCCGAGAAACCGGCTAAGTAAATATGGCTGATCCAGCCAGGAAATATTCTAATGCCAAATACGCGCTAAGCATTCTGGATACGATTTTTTTCCTGGTTTTTCTCGCCATATTTTTAGGCCTGGGTTTCTCAAGATTTTTAGCGGAGAGATTTTCCTTCCCGTTATATCTTCTGATAGTTTCAATCATCTATTATTTAGTCAACTTTCCCTTAAATTTTTATCAGAGTCACATCCTGGAACACAAATTTTCCCTATCCAAGCAGAATATCCCGCAGTGGTTAGTTGACCAGCTTAAGTCCGGCATAATATCCTATATAATCGGGATCATTCTGGTTAGCGCCTTTTATTTAATCTTAAAATATAATCCCGCCACCTGGTGGCTGGTAATTTCGGCGTTCTGGATTTTCTTCAGCTTGATTCTGGCAAAACTGGTGCCGGTAGTAATCATCCCCCTATTTTTTAAATATAAGAAGCTTTCTGATGAAACGCTAAGGGGGAGGATTATTGCCTTGGCGGATAAGATGAAGATTAAAATCCTGGATTGTTTTGAAATAGATTTCAGCAAGAAGACGCTGAAAGCCAACGCCGCTTTTGTGGGAATGGGTAATACAAAACGGGTAATCCTTGCTGATACCTTGAAAGATAAATACAGCCACGATGAGATCGAGGTAATCCTGGCGCATGAATTCGCCCACTACAAGTTAAAACATCTCCTGGCCCTGATATTAGTAAATTCTTTTTTTACAATAGTCTGCTTTTACCTGATATTTAAGACCAGTAATTATGCTTTGGCGTTGTTTGGTTTTTCTTCTTTGTCGGATCTCGCTGCCTTGCCGCTGGTTTTTATTTATTTTGTTTTATTCGGGTTAGTCACCCAGCCGTTTACAAATCTAATCAGCCGTAAATTGGAAAAAGACGCGGACAAAATGGCGCTTGAAGTGACAGGTTCAAAAGATGCTTTTATTTCCATGATGGAAAAACTTTCCTCGCAGAATCTCGCAGACAGAAAACCTCATCCTTTAATCAAAATCTTCTTTTTTGACCATCCACCGATTGACGAGCGTATTAATCTGGCTAGAGGTAATTAAGGATAATATTGGCGGCGCGGGAACTAGCGCCATTTTCGCCTAGTAAGGACTTGATTTGGCTGAGTTCTATCTTCATTCTTTCCATAGCAGAGTTCTGCCTGAGAATCTCCAGGACCTGTTGGGATATTTCTTTTGGGCAGGCGTGAAATTGGATAAATTCCGGGACTACTTTTTTGCCAGCCACTATATTTACCATCCCGATATAGGGAATCTTTACCTGCGGCCGGTAGAGCAGGTAATTTAACCATCCCATTTTGTAAACCACTACGAAGGGTTTCTGCATTATCGCTGTCTCAAGCGTTGCCGTGCCTGAACAAACCAGGCAGAAATCGGCGATATTCAGGCAGTCGTAGGTCTTGCCTTCAACAATCTTTAATTTTATATCAAAGCCGCGGCATATTCGTTCATAAATATCCTGGTCAACCTGGGGAGCTTTGGCGATTACGAACCGGCTGTCTTTTGTTTTATTTTGTATGAGAGCGGAAGCTTTAAGCATCACCGGCAGGATATTTTCTATTTCCTGTTTGCGCGAACCCGGTAAGAGGGCTATTGTAGTTTTAGCCGGAGGGAGCTGGAAGCGGTTCTGGAATTCTTCCTTTGTCATTGTGGGTTTAACAATATCCAGCAGTGGATGGCCGACAAAATCCGCCTCTATCCCATGCTTTCTATAGAATTCCTGCTCAAATTTGAATATCACAATCATCTTGTGGATATATTTTTTGATTATCTCAATCCTGCCTGTCCTTGATGCCCAGATTTGCGGGCTGATATAATAGAAGACCGGTATATTTTTGTTAATCTCTTTTGCCAGCCTCAAATTAAATCCGGAAAAATCCACCAGGATAAGGCAATCGGGTTTTTCTTGGGCTAGTTTCTCCAAAATGAGCTTCTTAAGTTTTAAGAATTTAGGGAGCTTCTTCAACACATCAAAAAGCCCCATTACGGAGAGGTCTTTTATATCGCAGAAAGTTTTGGCTCCGGCCTGGCGTAAAAGTGCCCCGCCTACTCCGGAGATTTTTATTTCGGGATTTATTTTTTTTATTGCCTGGGCGAGGTTCGCGGCGTTAAGGTCTCCTGATGGCTCGCCGCAAATAATGAAGAGGTGTTTTACTTGGGCCATATCTGATTTTGGATTTCCAGAGCCACAGAAAGCGCACCCCTGGCTACCGGGCCGGAAACTAACGGCTCTTTGCCTGTCAAGACACAGTCAATAAAGGCCTGTAATTCTTTCTCTAAGGGTTCCTCTTTTTCTATGGGCAGGTCTTCTTTGGAAATTTTAAGGCCGTCTTTTTTGTATACCGATGCCTTGGCATCTTTGTAATCCAGGGATATATAGGTATCTTCCTGGAAGATCCTGATTTTTCGCATCACTTCATCGGAGACCCGGCTGGCAGTGAGGTTTGCCACGCAGCCGTTTTCAAAAGTTATACGGGCATTGGCAATATCTTCAAAAGGCGTAAGTACATTTACCCCCACGGACTCGACTTTCTTTATTTTAGAGGGGACCAGTCCCAGGACTATGTCAATATCGTGAATCATAATATCCAGCACCGCGCCCACGTCTAATGAACGGTTAGGAAAGGGGCTCAGGCGGTGGCATTCAATAAACTTGGGATTTTTAATCAGTTTTTGGGTAGCGGCAAAAGCCGAGTTAAACCTTTCGATGTGGCCGACCTGCAGAATGAGTTTATTGCGTTTGGCTTCTTCAATCAGAGAATCAGCTTCTTTAAGGTTTAAGGTAAAGGGTTTTTCTACCAGGGCGTGGATTTTATTTTTGAGAAATTCATCGGCTACCTGGTAATGAAATTTTGTGGGAACGGCAACGCTTACCGCGTCAACTTTACCAAAGAGTTCACGGTAGTCAGAATACGCCGGTACACCCAGCTTGCCGGATATTTCATTCAGGCGGGTTTTGTCAATGTCGCATACGCCGATAAGGGCGCAGTTCGGGATCTCTTTATAAATCCTGGCATGGATGCTTCCTAAATGGCCTATCCCGATAACCCCTACTCTTACTTTATCCATAGTAAGAATCATATCAAACTCGTCAATTGGTTGCAACTGATTTCTTGTAAATAGATAGGATTTTATCCACTCGACAAAACCAGGTGAGTATGGTATATTATAACCTCAAATTAAGAAAGGGAGAGATGAAAGATTTTCGCAAATTATTCAAGTTTGCCCGGCCGTACCGGAGTAAACTTATCATTTCCGGCATCTTTATGGGCGTGGTTACGCTCTTTGATGTTTTCCGCCTGAGCGCGATTGTGCCGATTGTGGACAGGGTATTTACCAATAAGCAGATTGTTTTTAACGCCAGCGGTAAATTTCCGGCTTTTGTGGGCGATATTGTGAACTTTTTGAATGGCCTGACCCCTTTAAATGTCCTCTATCTTATTCTTATCGTGATGCCCATAGCCCTTATCATAAGGGGGGTTTTTGAGTTTTTGCAGTCATACATCATGTCCGATGTGGGGCAAATGGTTATCAGGGATGTCAGAGGCTCGATTTACGCCAAGCTGCAGATTTTATCCTTAGACTATTTTACCCAGAAAAGAAGTGGGGAGTTGATTTCGCGCATCACCAATGATGTAAAATTGATAGAAAACGCCGTATCTTACGCCCTCACCGATTTAGTCTATCAATCTTTTGAAATAGTCTGTTTTGCACTGCTGACCTTCTTGATTAATTGGAAGCTGGCCTTGATTTCCATAGTGGTCTTGCCTATGGTGGTAGTTCCGATGGTGGCAGTGGGAAAGGTTTTACGCCGCCTGAGTAAGAGTTCTCAGGAAAAAATGGCCGATATAAATTCTTTATTGGTAGAAACATTTACCGGGGTGAGGATTGTCCGGGCCTTCTCCGCCGAAGACAGGGAATTGGCTAAATTCAGGAAGCAGAATCACGATTACTACCGGATTGCCATGAAATCCATAAAAAGGATGCTCCTGGTGGGTATTGCCACTGAATTAATCGGGATAGGTATGGCTCTTTTTATCGTATTTTACAGCGGCAGGCAGGTTATAGACGGGGCGCTCTCCTTCGGGGCGTTTACTTTATTTATGGCGGCATTACTTTCTCTGATTAAGCCTTTCAAGAAATTAAGCCAGGTCAATTCTATAATGGAGCAGGCAGTGGCAGCCAGCAGCCGCATATACGAGATTTTAGATGCCTCTCCCAGCGTAGAGGAAAAAAGCGGGGCAAAAGCATTACCCGGCTTTAAAGATAATGTAGTTTTTGATAATGTATGGTTTAGTTATGTTGACCTGGATATATTGAAAGGGATAAGCTTGGAAGTAAAGAGGGGCCAGGTTTTGGCTATCGTAGGCCCCAGCGGCGTGGGAAAGACTACCCTTGCAGATTTAGTCCCGCGTTTTTATGACCCTAAAAAGGGGAGGGTCCTGATAGACGGGCTTGATATCAAGGATGTAACCTTGAAATCCCTGCGTCAGAATATCGGCATGGTTACCCAGGAGACCATACTTTTTAATGATACCATAAGAGCCAATATACTGTATGGCCGGCCAGGCGCTTCGCAGGAGGAGGTAGAGCAAGCGGCAATCCAGGCTTATGCCCACGATTTCATAAAAAAAACGCCTTTGGGTTATGATGCGGTTATCGGGGATAGGGGTACTAAACTTTCAGGAGGAGAGCGGCAGAGGATCGCGATAGCGCGAGCCCTTTTAAAGAACCCGCCTATTTTAATCTTAGATGAGGCTACCTCGCAATTAGATTCCGAATCGGAACGCCTTGTTCAGCAGGCCTTGGATAGGCTGATCCAGGGCCGCACGGTATTTGTGATTGCGCACAGGCTTTCTACTGTAAGAGGCGCGCACACGATTATTGTGCTGGATAAAGGAAAAATCGTTGAACAGGGCAACCATAGTTCCCTCCTTAATAATGACGGTTTATACAAGAAGCTTTACCAGATGCAGGAAGCACAAAAATAGTTGCAAGGCAGGGATAATTGTGTTATAATCGCAAAATTACCCTCATAGGGAAAAAATAGGTCAAGGGTTAATTTAACAATTTAACAGGAGGAATAAAAAAGTGCCTTCAGAATTAATCAAACAACTCTTAGAAGCAGGGGTGCATTTTGGGCATCAGACTAAACGCTGGAACCCCAAGATGAAGAAGTTTATTTTCGGAGAAAGAAGCGGTATTTACATCATTGACTTGGAAAAAACAGAGGAATGCATAAACCGTGCCAGGGATTTTCTGCTGGATATTACCTCAAAAGGCGAAGTTGTGCTCTTTGTGGGGACAAAAAAGCAGGCCCAGGAGGTAATTTTTCAGGAAGCAGCCCGTTGCGGGATGTATTACGTGACTGAGCGTTGGCCGGGAGGCATGCTTACTAATTTTGCCACCATAAAAAAGAGCATAAACCGGTTAAAAGATATAGAGAAGATGAAAGAAGACGGGACTTTTGAGAGCCTTACTAAGAAAGAGATAGCCCGCCTGGAAAAGGAATTAGCTAAACTAAAAAAGAATTTCTCCGGTATTGCTGCTATGGAGCGCATGCCAAAAGCAATGTTTGTCGTAGATACCAAGAAGGAAGATACGGCGGTCAAGGAAGCCAGCAGGCTGGGGATATCCATAATAGCCCTTATTGACACTAATTCCGACCCCAGTTTGATTAAATTCCCTATTCCCGGGAATGACGATGCTACTAAGGCAATACGCATGGTCGCCACTATTCTTACCGATGCGGTGATAGAAGGCAGAAAGCGATTTTTGTCTTATCTCTCGCAGGATGGAGTAGCTGTTAAAGAGAAAAAAGAAGAAGGGGAGCAGCCGGCATTGCTTCCGGAAGAGGAAATGAAGATTAAAGAGATTGAAGAAATAGTGGAGACCACAGAGCCGGTTGATGAAGAAGGCAAGCCGGCGAAAAAGGGCCGTACGACTAAGGCCCAGGATGAAAAAACAAAAGCCAGAAGAAAGGTATAATTGTAAAAATGGGAATATCTTTGGATTCAATTAAAGAATTAAGAAGAATCAGCTCTGCCAGCGTTGCGGAATGTAAAAAGGCGCTGCAGGAAGCAGAGGGAAATATTGATAAGGCAGTTATAGTGTTGCGTAAGAGGGGATTGGAAATCGCCGCGGGAAAACAGGACCGTGTTGCTAAAGAAGGCAGGGTAGATGCCTATATTCATCAGGGCAGCAAGATCGGCGTTTTGTTGGAAGTCAACTGCGAAACGGATTTTGTGGCCAAAAACAGTGATTTCTGCCAGTTTACCAAAGACGTAGCCATGCAGATAGCCGCTTGCAACCCTCAATATTTAAAGAAAGAAGAAGTTCCGGAAGAAGTTTTATCCCACGAGAAGAATAAAGAGCTTTTTATAAAGAATAATTGTCTCTTGGAGCAGGTTTTTGTCAAGGATCCCGGTATCACCATAAAAGATTATCTGGGGGGCTTGATAGGTAAAATGGGCGAGAATATTGTCATCCGCAGGTTCGTTCGCTATAAAATCGGCATATAATGAGTCAGCCTGTTTATAAAAGGGTAGTTATAAAGTTAAGCGGGGAAGCGCTTCAGGGCAAGAAGCCGCACGGCATAGACCATTCTGTTTTAGTTTCTATTTCACGCCAGATAAAAGAAATAAGAGGGTTGAATGTGGATGTGGCGATAGTCCTGGGCGGGGGCAATATCTTCCGCGGCCAGGAGAATACCGGCTTGCGCGGGTTGGATATGGACCGCTCTGTAGCCGATTATATGGGTATGCTTGCCACGGTAATAAACGGCTTGGCGCTGCAGGACGCCCTGGAAAAAATAAATATGCCTACCCGGGTAATGACCGCTATTGAGATGCAGAGGATCGCCGAGCCGTATATCCGCAGGCGGGCTGTAAGGCACTTGGAAAAAGGCAGGGTAGTGATATTTGTCGCCGGGACAGGTAATCCTTATTTTACCACAGATACCGCGGCAGCGCTCCGGGCAATGGAGATAAACGCGGATGCCATATTAAAGGCCACAAAAGTAGACGGAGTTTATTCCGCCGACCCTTTAAAGGTCAAAAATACCAAAAAATTCAGCAGTTTAAAATATATTGATGTTTTAAAAAAGGGCTTGAAAGTAATGGACGCTACCGCTATCAGCCTTTGCATGGATAATAAGTTACCCATTGTGATATTCAGCCTGAATAAAGAAGGCAATATAAAACGCGTGGTATTAGGGGAAAAGATAGGCACAGTAGTGAAATAGCTTAGGAGGTGGCAGTTATGACTACTAAAGAAGTTTTGCATAATACCGACGAAAAAATGAAAAAGGCTTTAGAGTCCGTAACCAGGGAATTCGCCGAGATAAGGACAGGCCGGGCCAACCCCACGTTGGTAGAAGGTTTACACGTTGATTATTACGGGACCCCGACTTTGTTAAAACAGCTGGCTTCTATCTCCGCGCCTGACGCCCACCTGATTGTGATACAGCCTTGGGATCCTAAGGCAATAGTTGAGATTGAAAAGGCGATTATGAAATCCAATCTGGGCATTAATCCTTCTAATGACGGCAAGGTAATCCGGCTTTCCATTCCTGCTTTATCCAAGGAGAGGCGCCAGGAGTTGGCAAAAGTGGTGCATACCATGTCCGAAGAAGGCAGGGTGTCGTTGCGCACGATAAGGCGCGAGGCAAAAGAGGCCTTAGAAAAGCTGGAGAAAGACAAACTTATCTCCGAAGACGATAAATTCAGGGGCATCGATGAATTACAGAAGCACATAGATAAATATACTGTTCGGGTAGATGAAGTCTTAAAGAATAAAGAAAAAGAAATTACAGAGTTTTAGATCTTTAGGCCTCTAGCTCTCCTCCTGCGGAGGATTCGCTGGAAGTCAGGAATCAAACCCTAATTTTAGGGCCTCTAGCTCATCTGGTAGAGCAGCGGCTTTTTAAGCCGCGTGTGCCGAGTTCGAGTCTCGGGAGGCTCACTAATTTTTCGAGTCTTCCCGTGTTTATAACTGTTTATTCACAGAAACACGGGACTGCGCCCCTTACGGGGCTTGCGGGAGGCTCACTAATTTTTGTTATACTGGACGGTAAGAGGTAAGGGTAAGCGGGCGGATGGCGGAATTGGCATACGCGATAGCCTTAGGAGCTATTGGGGAAACCCTTGGAGGTTCAAATCCTCTTCCGCCCATAGCATCGGACAGATTAAAGATTGTCACCAGTGAGAAAGTTTCCCAAATTCCGCTATTCAAAAATCCAAAATAGTCTTTTTCTATGGTATAGGAAAGTATATAGAGCATACCACTGCGAAAATTGTTATAAGTTATTGCCGAAGGCAATTTTCTTGTAAATTGATAAGAAAGGGGTGGCGTAAGTTTAAAAGCTGTAATTACGCGGGAGTGGCTCAGTTGGTAGAGCGCAACCTTGCCAAGGTTGATGTCGCGGGTTCGAATCCCGTCTCCCGCTTACTTTTGCAACGAGAGAGGCAAGCCTAAATTATGAAGTTCTGAAAGGAGAAATATATGCAGATTATGGATTTTTTATCCAAGAAGGCGATTATTACCGATATTAAATCTTCAAAGAAGGAAGATGTAATCAAAGAGCTGGTGGACGCCCTGATTAACACCGGAGAAGTTGAGAAGCGCCATCGCAATAAACTCATTGATGCCCTGATGACCAGGGAGTCTTTGGGGTCGACTGCTATCGGCCAGGGCATAGCTATCCCGCACGCAAAATCGGATAGCGTAGAAAAACTGGTAGCGGCTTTCGGACTTTCCAGGAAGGGCCTGGATTTTGATTCTTTGGACGGAGAGCCGGCATACATTTTCTTTTTATTATTAGCGCCGCAGGATTCAGCCGGCCCGCATTTAAAGGCCCTGGCCAGAATTTCACGCCTGCTTAAAGACAAATATTTCCGCGATAGTTTGCGCGCATGTACGGATGATAAAGCTGTAGTAAAGATAATAATACAAGAAGACGAAAAAAAGGTCTAGGGGGTAACGCTTAGCCGATAGAGAGTAAAAATGGGCCCTAAATTCCAAGAAATGTTTAAGTGGCTGCATCCGGGCATAGGCATAAAGCGTTGGATTGGCCTAAGCGCCTTCGGGGTTATCCTGACAGTCTTAAGTTCCAGCCGCCTGCGCATAGAAGAATATTGGATAATCCAGGTATTAGACGCGGTGGTGTTGATTTCCGGGATTATACTTTTGATATTAGGCATTAAACACCTGATGCGTTCTTTTATTACCGCTTTTGTGCCTTCTTCAAAAGGAAACGAGCTTGTAGATATCCTGTATCAAAAAAAACAGCTCAGCCGCGGCCCCAAGATTGTGGCTATAGGCGGAGGGACCGGTTTATCGGTGCTTCTTTCCGGGCTTAAGGAATATACCTCTAATATCACCGCTATAGTCACGGTTGCCGATGACGGCGGTTCTTCCGGGCGCCTGAGGCAGCAGTTCGATATGTTGCCTCCGGGAGATATCCGCAATTGCTTAGTGGCCCTGGCGGACGCGCCGACACTGATGCGCGATTTGTTCCAGTTCCGCTTTGATGGCAGTTCCGAATTATCCGGCCACAGTTTCGGAAACCTTTTTATTACCGTGATGACCAGGTTGACCGGAGATTTTGAAAAAGCGATTAAGGAGACCAGCAAGGTTTTGGCGCTCAGGGGGCAGGTTATTCCCTCAACCTTAAATAATGTAACTCTAGTAGCCCAGCATAAGGATGGTTCTATTACCGAGGGAGAGGCTAAGATTCCTAAGGCCCATATACCTATTAGCAGGGTCAGCTTAAGGCCTGCCCGCTCTCAGGCGACTCCCGAGGCAGTAAAGGCTATAGAAGAAGCGCAGATTATAATTCTCGGCCCCGGTTCGCTGTATACCAGCATCATACCTAACCTTTTGACAAAAGGTATTACTGACAGCATTGTCGCTTCGGCTGCGGTTAAGGTATATGTGTGCAATGTAATGACCCAGCCCGGCGAAACTGATGGCTACAAGGTGTCCGACCATATAAAGACTCTTACCAGCCACAGCCATCCCCGGGTGATAGATTATTGTATCGTGAATTCAGGGGTAATCCCTGTGGAGATGCTGGAACGCTACCGGCAGCAGAATTCTAACCCCGTGGTTAATGATAGGGAGGATATTGAAAATATGGGTTATCGCCTGATTGAAGATGATTTTGTAGCCAGCGATGACGTGATAAGGCACGACCCTCTAAAATTAGCGAAAATTATCCTGGGTTTTATTGAAGAGATTTAAAAGAGGATTGAATGACTCTAGTAAAGAAAAAATTAGTGGTAAAAAATAAGCAGGGCCTGCATGCCCGCCCGGCGGCGGTATTCGTGCAGATTGCCAATAAATTTGATTCCCGTATCACTATCAGGTACGAGAAGGAAGAAGTCAACGGCAAGTCTATTATGGGTATCCTGATGTTGGGCGTGGAAAACGGCAGTCAGATTATCATTGAAGCAGAGGGCGCTGACGCGCATCAGGCAGTCGTGGAGTTAGAGAAAATTATCAGCAGTGAGGAGTAAACATGTTTCAGCTTAAAGGCATAGCTGCGGCTTCGGGGATAAGTATAGGCAAGGCCTACAAAATAGGCAAGGAAGAATTTTCCATTACCCGCGAGCCGATACGCCAGGAAGATATACCTGTCCAGATACAGCTTTTTGAAGAAGCCCTGATTAAGACCCGCCGGGAGATTATAGATTTACAGAAGCGGATATCGGTGGATATGGGGCAGGAACAGGCGGAGATCTTTGACGCCCACCTTCTGGTCCTCGAGGACCGCATGCTTATTGAGGAGGTTATCTCCAGGCTCAAAAAAGAGCAGGTCTGCGTAGCCTATATATTCTCCGAGGTGCTGAAAAAATACATCAGCGTCTTTTTAAAGATAGAAGACGAATACCTTAAAGAGCGCATCGCCGATATAAATGATGTAGGAAAGAGGATATTGCGCAATCTTTTAGGCAAAGAGCTTAAGGGATTGGGGGATTTGCAGGAAAGGGTCATAGTAGTTGCCCACGATCTTTCTCCTTCGGATACCGCGGCTATGCACAAGAAGAGCGTTTCCGGGTTTGTTACCGCTGCCGGCGGTAAGACTTCCCATACCGCGATTATGGCTAAATCCCTTGAGATACCGGCGGTAGTCGGCGCCGAAGAGGCGACCACCAAGATCAAGCCGGAAGACCTTTTGATCGTAGACGGCGGCAGAGGTATCGTGATCGTGAATCCCGATGAAGAGACCCTGCGCATCTACCGCGAAGAAGGAGAGAAAATAAAAGGCATAGTCCAGGGGTTCTTATCGGTGAAAGACCTCCCCGCGCTTACCCTTGACGGTAAAATCGTTGACATAAATGCCAATATAGAATTTCCCGATGAGGTCCCTTCGGTAAAACTGCACGGCGGCCAGGGCATAGGTTTGTACCGCACCGAATTTTTTTACATGAACAGGAAAGACCTTCCTACGGAAGAAGAGCATTACCAGGCTTATAAATATGTGGCCGAGGAGATGAAGCCTTACCCGATTATCATCCGCACCCTGGATTTAGGAGGCGATAAATTTTTGTCCCAGTTTAAGATTCCCCATGAGATGCAGCCTTTTTTAGGATGGCGTGCTATCCGGTTTTGCCTTGCAAGGCCCGATATTTTTAAATTGCAACTCCGGGCCATATTAAGGGCTTCGGTGCACGGCAACCTGAAAATGATGTACCCGATGATTTCCGGTATTGAAGAGCTGAGGCAGGCAAATACGATACTGGAAGAAGCAAAAGAGGAATTAAGGGTCCAGGGCCAGGCTTTTAATAACGACCTAAAAGTCGGGGTAATGATAGAGGTCCCTTCCGCGGCTATGACCGCGGATATATTAGCGAAGGAGGCTGATTTTTTCAGCATAGGCACCAATGATTTGATTCAGTATTCCCTGGCGGTTGACCGGGCAAATGAAAAGGTAGCTTACCTGTATGAGCCCGCGCATCCGGCGGTTTTAAGGTTAATCAAGAATATAATTGATTCCGCGCACAATGCCAATATCCAGGTAGGGATGTGCGGGGAAATGGCGGGTGAGCCGAGTTTCGCCCTGATACTTCTGGGCCTGGGCCTTGATGAATTCAGTATGCCGCCCCAGATTATACCGGAGCTAAAATACATTATCCGTTCGGTTACCCTGAGCCAGGCGCAGGAAATTGCCGTATCCGCGCTAAGCCTTTCCACGGGAAAGGAAGTAGAAGAGTTCAGCCAGAAAATGCTGGGAGAGATTTTAAGATTAAAATGAAGATGAGTTTGAGCCTGAAAGATTTAAATAAATTTGATAAGTCGGGCATGTTAAACCTGTTGCTTAATTTCCCCGAGCAATGCAGGGCCGCTCAACAAATAGCCGAAGATGCCGGGGTAATCTTTGAGGCCAGGAGTTTCAAGAATATCGCTTTCTGCGGCTTAGGCGGTTCGGCGATCGGGGCAGACTTAGTCAGGTCATATTTATATTTTGAGAGCAAAATTCCCATCCAGGTCTTGCGTGAATACCGGCTTCCTGCTTATGTGGATAGCTCAACGCTGGTATTTATATCCAGCTATTCAGGCAACACCGAAGAGACATTAAGCGCTTATGCTGAAGCAAAAAATAAAGGCGCCACCATTATTGCTATCTCTTCGGGAGGCTCTTTAAAGCAATTCGCGCAAAAAGACAATGTTACTTTTATTGAAATTCCAAAGAACCTGCCGCCTAGATGCTCCCTGGGGTATCTAAGTATCGTACCTTTATGCGTATTATCCAGGCTGGGTTTGATTAAAGATGCCCGGCAGTCCATTGAGCATATGGTTTCTGTCTTAGAGGATCTAAGAGAAAAGGGCCTCAACCCCGGGGTTGCCCAGAAGGAGAACATCGCCAAGGCAGTGGCAGGGAAGCTTTTAAATAAATTTCCGGTGATCTATTCGGCTTCCACGCATTTTGATGTCTGCGTGACCCGCCTGCGCGGGCAGCTCAGCGAAAATTCTAAATCCCTGGCATCCGGGCATGTCTTTCCCGAGATGAACCATAATGAGATTGTCGGCTGGCAGAATCCCAAAAAATTATTAAAGGATTTTATAGTATTGATGTTGAGGGATAAAGGCATGCATCCCCGCGTCGCCAAAAGGATGGATATTACCAGGGACATACTTAAGAAAGAAGGGATAAACATAATAGAAATATGGTCGCAGGGGCCGGATTTGCTAAGCAGGATTTTTTCCTTGATATATATAGGGGATTTCATTTCATATTATTTAGCCATACTCTACGGGATAGACCCTACCCCGGTGGAAAGGGTCACTTTTTTAAAAAACCAGTTAGCAGGTAAATGACCAGAGGGCGAAATTAAGAGATGAAGGCATTGATTTTAGCGGCAGGTTATGCCACCCGGTTATACCCCCTGACCAAAGAATTCCCCAAGCCGCTTTTGGCGGTGCAGGGTAGGCCGATAATCGACTACATCGTAGATAAGCTGGAGGCAATAGGCGAGATAGATGAGATTATCGTGGTCACGAACAGTAAATTTATATCCCGTTTTAGAAAGTGGGCGGACCAGCTGCAAAGCAGCAAGCGCATCAGCCTGGTGGATGACCTGACCAAAACCCTGGGATCAAGGCGCGGCGCGGTCGGGGATATGTATTTCGCTGTAGCCAAGAAGCGTATTAAAGACGACCTCCTGGTTATAGGCGGGGATAATTTGTTTGGCGGAGACCTGGATGATTTTCTCTCTTTTGCCGAAGATAATAAGCCCTATCCGGCAATAGGAGTTTATGATATAAAAGATAAAGCAGAGGCCAAAAAATACGGCGTGGTCAAGCTGGACAGGAAAAAACAGCTGGTTGATTTTCAAGAGAAACCCATTGACCCGGACTCAACGCTGGTAGCGATGTGCCTGTATTATTTCCCTAAAGAAAAGTTGAGTTTGATTAAGGAATACGCCAGGATCCATCTCGGAGAAAATGACGCCACTGGTTTCTATATAGACTGGCTGAGAAAAAAGGTCCCGGTTTACGGATCCATATTCAGCGGACGCTGGTATGATATCGGAGACTATAAATTTTATAACGAAGCAAAAAAAAGGTTCATCAATAAATAAAGGAGGATTGGATGGCAACGCGAAAACATTTTTTTACTTCTGAGTCGGTAGGGGAGGGGCATCCTGATAAGGTCTGCGACCAGATTTCCGACGCGGTATTGGACCAGGTATTGATGCAGGATAAGAATAAAGAGAGAAGCAGGGTGGCATGCGAGACTTATGTTACTATGGGCCTTTTAATAGTAGGCGGCGAAATCACCACTAATGCCTACATTGATATACAGAAATTAGCGCGCAATGTTATCAAGGAGATAGGTTACACTCATCCTAAGTATGGTTTTGATTATGAGACCTGCGCGATTATTAATACCATAAACAGCCAGTCGCCTGATATTGCCCAGGGTGTGAATTCCGGAGGCGCCGGCGACCAGGGGATTATGTTTGGTTACGCCTGCCGCGAAACCGAAGAACTTATGCCTTTGCCTATAACTCTGGCGCATAAACTGGTAAAGCACATGGCTGATGTGCGCAGGAACAATACATTAAAATATCTAGGGCCCGATTGCAAATCCCAGGTAACCGTGGAATATGAGAACGAGGTGCCCAAGCGGGTTGATTCAGTGGTGCTTGCCTGCCAGCATACCGAAGAGGTGCTGGATAAAAGCGGGCAGCAGATTACTACAAAAACGCGCCAGGAGATGATTGATGTAATCGCCAAGCCTGTGCTGAAAGGTTTAATTGATAAGGATACGAAATATTACGTTAACCAGACCGGAAAGTTCCTTATCGGCGGGCCGCAGTCAGATACCGGTATGACCGGAAGAAAAATAATCGTAGATACTTATGGCGGGACCGTTCCGCACGGCGGCGGGGCTTTTTCAGGAAAAGACCCCACCAAAGTTGACCGTTCCGCGGCTTATATGTGCCGCTATATTGCCAAGAATATGGTTGCTGCGGGCTTAGCTGATAAGTTCGTTGTCCAGCTGTCTTATGTTATCGGTTATGCTGAGCCATTATCCATCTATGTGAACACATTCGGCACAGGCAAGGTTTCCGATGAGAACTTTGTAAAACTTATCCGCCAGAACTTTGACTTGACCCCTCAGGGGACGATCAAATCTCTGGATTTATTGCAGCCGGTATACAAGAAGACCGCCTGCTACGGGCATTTTGGCAGGCCGGAACCGGAGTTCCTTTGGGAGAACACGGATAAGGCGGCAGCTCTTAAAAAACAAGCGGCTAAATTATAAATTTCATTAAACTTCAAGGGAGCGTACATGGATTATGATATCAAGGATATAGGATTATCTAAAAAAGGAGCGTTGAGGATTGAATGGGCGCGTAATAATATGCCGGTATTGGGATTAATAGCAGCGCGTTTTAAAAAAGAGCAGCCGCTAAAAGGCCTTAAAGTCGCTGCCTGCCTGCACGTGACTACCGAGACCGGAGTTTTGATGGAAGTGTTAAAAGCCGGCGGCGCAGAAATTTATCTTTGCGCATCCAATCCTTTATCCACGCAGGACGACGTGGCGGCATCTTTGGCCAAGAACCTTAAGGTCTCCTGTTTTTCCATCAAGGGCGAGGACACTAAAACTTATTACAGGCATATCCAGTCGGTTTTGGCGGTCAAGCCGGATATCACCATGGATGACGGGGCGGACCTGGTTTCCACTATCCACCAGCGGGCACCTGCCATGCATGCCAATATCATCGGCGGGACAGAAGAGACTACGACCGGCGTAATCAGGCTGCGGGCTTTGGCTAACCAGGGAAAATTGCGCTATCCTATTATCGCGGTAAACGATGCCCAGACAAAACACCTGTTTGATAACCGTTACGGCACCGGGCAATCGACAATTGACGGTATAATCCGCGCCACCAATAAATTATTGGCGGGTTCGAACTTCGTGGTCTGCGGCTATGGCTGGTGCGGTAAGGGTGTGGCTATGCGCGCCAAGGGCCTGGGCGCTAAAGTTATTGTGGTAGAAGTTGACCCCCTGCGCGGCTTAGAAGCCTGCATGGACGGGTTTGAGGTAATGCCTATCAAGGATGCCGCGAAAATCGGCGATCTGTTTGTCACCGTTACCGGCGATATAAACGTGATAAGGCAGGAACATTTTAAGGCCATGAAAGACGGCGCGATAGTCTCAAATTCCGGGCATTTCAACGTGGAATTGGATTTGCCGGGCCTGGAAAAAATATCCCGGTCAAAGAAAACCATCCGTGATTTCACGGTTGAATATATTTTAAGAAACGGGAAGAAAATTTATGTTTTGGCCGACGGCCGCCTGATAAACCTGGCTGCCGCCGAAGGCCATCCGGCGCAGGTTATGGATATGTCTTTTGCCAACCAGGCGTTTTCCGCTGAATATATTACCAGGAATTATAAAAGGCTAAAGAAACAGGTTTTCAAAGTGCCTCAAGACATAGACGAAAATATCGCAGCCCTGAAATTGAAATCCTTAGGAATAAAAATAGATACTTTGACCGCGGAACAAAAGAAATATTTGTCTAGTTGGGAGATGGGGACTTAAGGATAGCGGAGGGCCTATAAAAATATGGCCATTAAAAAAATCGCGGTTTTGACCACCGGCGGAGATGCCCCCGGCATGAATGCGGCAATACGCAGCGTGGTGCGTTACGGGATAGCCAATAATTTAGAAGTTATCGGGGCATACCGGGGATGGTGGGGCCTGATCAATGAAGATTTAAAATTACTAGACCATCGTTCTGTTTCAGGGATTATCGGCCTTGGCGGCACGATTTTAAAGACCGGGCGCTGCCCGGCATTCTGCACCGAAGAGGGCCGCAAAAAGGCTTACAATACTATAAAGAAAAATTCCATTGACGGCCTGGTGGTTATCGGCGGAAACGGCAGTTTTGCCGCCGCGCACCAGTTTTATGCCGAATACAAGGTGCCCTGCATCGGTATCCCGGCCTCGATTGATAATGATATCAACGGCATAGATTATACTATCGGCGCGGACACCGCGATAAACACCGCCCTCTGCGCCATTGATAATATCCGCGACACCGCCACTTCCATGGAGCGAATTTTTGTAGTTGAGGTTATGGGCCGCGATTCCGGTTTTATTGCCCTAACCGTGGCATTAGGCGGTGGATGCGAAGATGTGATTATCCCGGAAAGAAAATTTGACCTGGAAGCCATGTGCTATGATATTGTTCAGGGAAACGCTAAAGGCAAGGTAAGCTGGATTATCGTGGTAGCCGAAGGCGTGGGTAAGGCAGAAGAGATCGCCAAACAGATTACCGAGGTAACTAAGCTTGAAACCAGGGCTGTTGTCCTGGGCCATATTCAAAGAGGAGGGCGGCCTACTGCCATCAGCCGGGACCTGGCCTTGAATTTAGGAAAGGCAGCAGTTGATTGCCTGTTAAGGGGCGAAGCAGATAAAGCCGTAGGGCTGCATTGCAATAAAATAGCCACAATAGATTTAGAACAAGCCATAACTAAGAAAGAATTAAAAGTAGATAACTTATATAACCTAATCAAAGTATTAACTTAATCCCCGAACTTATCGGATAGTTCGGGATAAGCTTGCTGCTTAATCCCCGAACCAATCGGAGGGTCCGGGATAAGCTACTGCTTAAAGCGAGGAGAAGTAAAATGGGAAGAAGGCCTTTGGACATTGAAAAAATAGCGATGGATTTGATCATGAGCGATGATATGGCGGTAAAGAAACCCCTGGCCAAAAAAATACTTGAGGCAGCCTATAAAAAAGGGATTTATCTTTCCAGTATCCACGAGCTTTACATGGCACGCGGTAAGGGTGAATTCAGCGGTTTTACCGTCCCGGCGATAAATTTAAGGAGCATGACTTATGATTTGGCCCGGGCGATATTCAGGGTGGCCAAGAATAATAATTCCGCGGCGTTTATTTTTGAAATCGCCAAGTCCGAAATGGGCTATACCAACCAGCCGCCGCTTGAATATTCCAGCGTGATATTGGCGGCAGCCATAAAAGAAGGTTTTCAGGGGCCGGTTTTTATACAGGGCGACCATTGCCAGCTTAACGCCAAAAAGTTCAAGGAGAATCCCGAAAAAGAAATGGATAGCTTAAAGGCCTTGATCGGCGACGCCATTGAGTCAGGATTCTATAATATAGATATTGATTCATCCACCTTGGTAGACCTGTCCGAGAGCGATATTAAAAAGCAGCAATACTGGAATTATGAAGTTTGCGCCAAGCTTACCCAGTTTATCCGTCAGGTCCAGCCGCGGGGAGTTGAAGTTTCAGTGGGAGGCGAGATAGGCGAAGTCGGCAGCAAGAATTCCACGGCAGAAGATTTACGGGTTTTTATGGAAGGTTATAAAGAAAGGCTGCGTAAAGGTCGTACAGGAATCAGCAAGATAAGCATCCAGACAGGCACTTCTCACGGCGGCGTGGTTTTACCCGACGGGACAGTGGCGCAGGTTAAGCTGGATTTTGAGACATTAAGGGCGTTATCCAAAATCGCCAAGGAAGAATTCGGCCTTGCCGGAGCAGTGCAGCACGGGGCATCCACTCTTCCCGCTGAGGCATTCCATAAATTTCCGGAAGTTGATACTGCCGAGGTGCACCTGGCCACGGAATTCCAGAATATGATTTATGAAAGCAAGCATTTCCCCCAGGATTTAAAGGCCAAGATTTACGAGTGGCTTAAAGTAAACGCCGCCTCTGAGAAAAAAGAAGGCGAAACCGAAGAGCAGTTTTTCTACAAGACCCGCAAGAAAGCGCTCGGGCCCTTTAAGAAAGAGATCATGGGCCTCTCCCGGGAAGTCCGGGATGCTATCGCCCAGGAAATCGAGAAAAAATTTGATTTTCTCTTCAAGCAGCTAAACGCGGTGAACAATAAGGAAACCGTGGATAAATATATAACCTTAAAGCGGGTGATTATGCGTAAGCGGGAAGATAAAACGCAAGTAGTGCATGACGGCGAGGGAGCAGATTAATTATTAATCTAAGAGGTGAAATATGCGTTCAGACAAAATCAAGAAAGGCATAGAGCGTATCCCGCATCGGGCGCTTTTACACGCTACCGGTTTAAGTAAAAAAGATTTAGGCAGGCCTTTTATCGGGGTGGCTACTTCTTTTACCGACTTAATCCCCGGGCATATCGGCATGCGCGATTTAGAGCGTTACATTGAACGCGGCATCTGTTACGGAGGGGGCGTTCCCTTTTTCTTCGGAGTGCCGGGTATCTGCGACGGCCTGGCAATGGGGCATTTAGGGATGTGCTATCCGCTGGCCCTGCGCGAAATCGTGGCCGATACCATTGAAACAGTTTGTAATGCCCACAGTTTAGACGGGATTGTTTGCCTGACCAATTGCGATAAGATCACTCCCGGAATGCTCATGGGCGTGGCCCGCCTGAATATCCCGGCGATTATTGTTACTGCCGGCCCGATGCTTTCGGGGCGTTTTAAGCAAAGAAAACTGGCTTTTGTGCACGATACTTTTGAGGCGGTGGCATTAGCAAATAAAGGGAAGATTTCGGCCGAAGAGATTTCTTGCCTGGAAATGGAGGCTTGCCCCGGGGCAGGTTCCTGCCAGGGTTTATATACAGCCAATACCATGGCCTGCCTTACCGAGGCTATGGGGATGTCTTTGCCGGGCTGCGGCACGGCTTTAGCGGTCTCTGCTAAAAAACGCCGGATTGCTTCGGCTAGCGGCGAGCGCATTGTGGAATTAGCCAGAAAAAATATTAAGCCGTTAGATATCATCAACAAAAAATCTTTGGAGAACGCCATAGTGGTGGATATGGCCCTTGGCGGCTCAAGCAATACGGTTTTACATCTGATGGCAATAGCCCATGAGGCGGGAATTAAATTAGGCCTTAAGGCTTTTGACGATATCGGTAAAAATACTCCGCACATTACCAGCATAGAGCCTGCCGGAACGCATTTTATGGAAGATTTGGAATTTGCCGGCGGGATTCCCGCGGTATTGAAACGCTTAAAAAACAAATTGAATAATTCAATGACCTTAAGCGGCAGCAGTATTTTTGAAATCGCCCAAAAGGCCGAGATTTTTGATGAAGACGTCATCCGTCCGCTTGATAAGGCCTATCATAAGCAGGGCGGAATCGCGGTTTTATTCGGGAATCTGGCGCCAGACGGTGCAGTAGTCAAACAGGCGGCGGTAAGCCCTAAGATGATGAAATTCAGCGGCAATGCCCGGGTGTTTAACCGTGAAGAAGAAGCCATGCAGGCAATTTTAAAAGGCAGGATTAAAAAAGGCGATTGCATAGTTATCCGTTACGAAGGCCCATCCGGCGGCCCGGGTATGCGTGAGATGTTAGCTCCTACTTCGGCAATCGTAGGCATGGGTTTAGCTGATTCAGTCGCCCTGATTACCGACGGAAGGTTCTCCGGAGGCACCAAAGGGCCGTGCATCGGGCACATTTCCCCTGAAGCATCGGCTGGAGGGCCAATCGCGATTTTAAAAGACGGCGATATCATCAGCATGGATATTCCTAATAGAAAATTAGAAGCCAAATTAAGTAAATCTGAAATAGAGAAAAGGTATAAAAACTGGAAGCCGACCCCGCCTAAAATCAAGACAGGGTGTTTAGGCAGGTATTCCAGGTTGGTCACTTCGGCGGATAAAGGAGCAGTGTTAGCATGACCGGTGCGCAGATTTTAATTGAGTGCCTGAAACGCGAAGGGGTGGAAGTGATATTTGGCTATCCCGGCGGCCAGGTGCTGCCCATATTTGATAAACTTTATGACGCGGATATCAGGTTTATTCTTACCCGCCATGAGCAGGGCGCAGCGCACGCGGTTGACGGCTACGCGCGGGCAACCGGCAAGGCAGGGGTCTGCATTGCTACTTCCGGGCCTGGCGCGACTAACCTTACTACCGGCATTGCCAACGCTTATATGGACTCCATACCGATGATAGCGATTACCGGGCAGGTGAAATCTTTTTTAATCGGCAATGATGCCTTTCAGGAAGCAGACGTTACCGGGATTACCCGCCCGATAACCAAACATAACTATCTGGTTAAGGACGTAAAAGATTTGGCGCGGATAATCCGCGAGGCTTTTCATATCGCCTCAACCGGCAGGCCCGGCCCGGTGTTGATTGATATTCCCTCTGATATTCAGATGCAGGATACAGAATTCAGCTGGCCGGAGGAGGTAAATATCCTCGGTTATAAGCCTACGCTTTTCGGCCATCCCGGGCAGATTAAAAAAGCGGCTAAACTTATTGCAAAAGCCAAAAGGCCGATTATTTATGCCGGCGGCGGGATTATTACTTCCGGCGCCCATAATGAAATAAAAGAATTAGCCGAGAAACTCCAGGCCCCGGTGACCTGGACCCTGATGGGTATAGGCGGATTCCCTGCCACCCATAAACTTTCCCTGGGGATGCTCGGGATGCACGGGACAGCTTACGCCAACCATTCCATAATGGAATCAGATTTGATTATCGCGGTGGGCGCGCGTTTTGATGACCGGGTTACCGGTAGGCTGGATGCTTTTGCCCCGAACGCTAAAGTCATTCACATTGATATTGACCCTTCCTCCATTAGTAAAAATGTGCGGGTGGATGTGCCGATAGTCGGCGATGCCAAGAATATACTCGGGCAGTTACTGGAGGAAGTCAAGGGCAGTTCCGACATTTCGGAGTGGCTCAAGACCGTAGAGGATTGGAAGAAAAAACATCCTATGAGATATAAAGATGACGGCAAGATAAAGCCCCAATATGTCATTGAACAGATTGATGAAGCCACTAAAGGCGACGCCATCATCACTACCGAAGTAGGCCAGAACCAGATGTGGGCAGCGCAGTGGTATAAATATACCAAGCCGCGCAGCTTTATTTCTTCCGGCGGCCTGGGCACCATGGGTTTTGGTTTTCCCGCGGCTATGGGCGCGAAGGTGGGATGCCCGGATAAGACCGTAATTGATATTGCCGGGGACGGCTCGATCCAGATGAATATACAGGAATTAGGCACCTGCGTCTGCAATAAAATTAATGTCAAGGTGGCGATATTGAACAACGGTTATTTAGGCATGGTCAGGCAGTGGCAGGAATTATTTTATAAAAGGCGCTATTCGCAGGTTTGTATTACCTCCCCGGATTTTGTGAAGTTAGCCGAGAGTTACGGCGCGTTGGGGATAAAAGTCACCAAAAAAGAAGAAGTGCGCCCGGCGATTGAGAAAGCGCTTGAGACGGAAAATACCGTTTTCATTGATTTCCATATTGAACCGGAGGAAAACGTGTTCCCTATGGTGCCGGCAGGGGAAGCGATTAACCGGATTATCGGAGGATTAGCCTGATGCGCCACACTATTTCGGTTTTGGTGGAAAACAAGTTTGGCGTGCTGGCCCGGGTGGCCGGCCTATTCAGCGCCCGCGGCTATAATATCACTTCTTTATCGGTAAGCGAAACCCTGGATCCGGCCATCTCTTATATGACCATCGTGGTAGAGGCCAATGATGAGAAGATACTGGAGCAGATAAAGAAACAGCTGAATAAATTAATAGATGTCATCTCTATTACTGATTTTACCAAGAAAGAGCACGCCGACCGCGAGTTGGTCCTGGTAAAAGTAAATTATTCGGCAAAAGAAAAAGCCAAATTGGAAAATGTCTTAAATAAATATGTAGCTAAGATTATTCAGCATAAGCAGGACAGCGCGATTATTGAGGCAGTAGGCGACCAGGCCCAGATTAAACAGCTGCTTGAGGCGCTGGGGAACATCGGGATTAAGGAATTAGTCAGGACCGGCAGAATCGCAATGACATACTAAGGAGGAGTAAAATGGCGAAGATTTATTATGACAAAGACGCAGATTTGAACCTTTTAAAGGATAAGACCATTGCTATTATAGGCTATGGTATCCAGGGCCGCGGCCAGGCGCTGTGCTTGCGCGACTCAGGATGTAAAGTAGTGGTTTCGGAAATGGAAGGCACGCCTAATTATGAACAGGCAAAGAAAGATGGCTTTAGCCCTTTGAGCGCGCAAGAAGCAGCCAAGCAGGCGGATATTATCCAGATTTTGACCCAGGATCATGTCCAGGCAAAGGTCTATAAAGAGAGCATAAAACCAAGCTTGAAAAAAGGCAAGGCCCTTTGTTTTTCGCATGGGTTCAATATCAGGTTTAAACAAATAAAGCCGCCAAAGAATGTGGATGTATTTATGGTCGCCCCTAAAGGCCCGGGTGCTTTGGTCAGGCGTATGTATGAAGAAGGAAAAGGCGTGCCCTGCCTCTTGGCAATTTTTCAGGATGCCACCGGCCAGGCAAAACAAATAGGCCTTGCTTATGCCAAGGCAATCGGCGCAACTAAAGCGGGAGTTATTGAGACTACCTTTGACGAAGAGACTGAAACAGATTTATTCGGCGAACAGGCAGTCCTCTGCGGAGGGGCTACCGAATTAATCAAGGCAGGATTTGATACTTTGATTGAAGCGGGTTACCAGCCGGAGATCGCTTATTTTGAAGTTTTGCACGAATTAAAACTGATTACTGACTTGATTCAGGAAACCGGTATTTCCGGTATGCGCCGACGGGTTTCCAATACCGCCTGCTACGGGGATTTGACCCGCGGCCCGATGATCATCACGGCAAAGACCCGCAAGACCATGAAAAAAATCCTTAAAGATATAAAGAGCGGAAAATTCGCCCGTGAGTGGATTAAAGAAAATGAAGCCGGCAGGCCTAATTTTAATAAACTCATTGAGGCTGGCGATAGCCATAAGATCGAGCAAGTCGGTAAAGACTTACGGGAAATGATGCCCTGGATGAAAAAATAATAGAGAAGAATTTCCTTTAGGGGGAGGGATTTAAAGATGAAAAAATGGTTGATTATAATCGTGTCGGTAGTAGCGGTATCTTTCGGGGCATTATACGCCTATCAGGTGATGTCTCAGCCAAAGGTGGGCCCTTTGGAGAGTATAGTCCCGGATAGCGCGATATATTATATTTATTCATACAACCTTGACAAAAAAATAGCCGATTTTAAGGACAGCCCTTTTTTCCAGCAGATTTCTTCCCTGCCGGTTTATAAAAAATTCCTTGAGCCTAAATTAAACAGTATTAAAGCGACTATGCCCTCGGTTTCCGATTTCCTGAAAAAAGATCTTGCGGTGGCGACATTTTCGCTGGGGGCCTTAAAAAGCGCAGGAGCCGCCGGGAAGGATTTCGGAGATTTCCTGATTTTGCTGCGCGCGGACTCCCAGAAATTGCCTAAACTTAAGAAATATATGGCTGATTTCTATCTGACAAAGTGCGCTAAGGGGGAAGTCCGCTCCAAGATATATAAAGGAATAAAGATAGTAAGCCGTAATTTAACCCAGGAGGAGAGGCAGATTAATTTTGCCTTTTTATCGCAGGTAATCGTAATCAGCAATAACATTGAGATTATCCAGAAAAGCATAGATTTATATAAGAATCGTAGCCGGGACAGCCTGTTAAACAACAAAGATTTCCGGCAGGTTACCGCGAAAGTTAGAAAGGAAGCTTTGCTTTGGGGCTATCAGAACAATAAGAATTACTATCGAGAGACCCTGCGGGCTATTTCCGAGGGCGCTTCCGGGGTTGATCCTGTGCGCTCTCAGGCAGCCGAGGGGCTGGTTAAATCTTCGTTTTTCTCCAAGCTGATGACTATTTTTAACGCCAGCGCTTTTTATCTGGACTACGATGTTTCGAAAAGCGGCCTTGTCTCCAAGACTTATTATACCCTTAACCGGACGGATGATGAGAATGATTTTTCCGATATCTTTACCTTCAATAAACCGCTGGATAAAAACATTTATAACCTGATTCCCGGAAATAGTATTGCCTGTTATGCCATTAACCACGATATGCTTAAGACCTGGAAAGCGGCCAGGCAGATTTTGTCTTCGTTCGGGGAAACCATGAAAACACAGGCAAAAGCCAGCCCGCGTTACCGCCAGGGCGCGGCGGATCAGTTCAGCGTGGAGAACGCCCTTAAGACCGCGGAGGTTTTTCTGGGGGTCAATATAGAAAATGATATCATTGCCCTGTTGGGGGATAATTTCGGCGCGGCTATCGTCAATATAGAAGATATCAGCATACCGCTCCCCGCTCCGCCGTCGGTGAAAGGCCAGGCGCCGCAGCAGCAGAATTATCCGTTTATATTCCCCAGGGGTTTTGTTTTCTTTGAGCTGAAAGATAAAGCTAAAATGCAGGAGACTATGAAGGGTGTCTTTCAGCACATCGTGGATAATGTGAATAAAAGCATTAAAGAGCAGGAGAAGAGGAGAAAGGTATTATTGGATTCAATAAAAAAGCCCAAGGCCGGCCAGCCCAAGGAGGAACCGCTTCCGGTGGAACCGGAAAAAATCCCTCTTACGCTTGCCACCGATAATCATAATGGGGTGGATATCTGCCGCATAGAAATATCGGATTTCCCTATTTCTACGCTTAAGCCCAATTATTGCATTATTGACAAATACCTTGTTTTTTCGCTGTCGCCGCAGTTGAGCGGGGATATAATTGACATATACCAGAATAAAAAGGGCTCTTTCGGCGCAGGTTATAATTTTGAGCGCATCCAGGATAAGCTGCCCGGTGAATACGCCAATATCATGTTTTTTGATTTTAGAAAATTAGTGGATAATATTACCAACACCAAATTTTATGAATTGCAAACCCAGGGCCTGGCAGCCGGCGCTCAGAAAGATTTCTCTAAAGAAGACCTGGATTCGCTGATAAAGGTGTTAAAAAATATTTCCAGCCTTACTGCCGCAAGCAATATGGTTGATTCGGATACTTTGGAGTCGGCCTCGTATATTGAAATCATTGGGTTATAACATATTCATCATATGGAAAAAATCATAATTTTTGATACCACATTAAGAGACGGTGAGCAGGCGCCCGGAGCAAGCCTGAACTCAGCGGAAAAACTGGAGATTGCCCACGCGCTTTCGGATTTAGGCGTGGATATAATTGAAGCCGGTTTTCCGGTTTCCAGTTTAGGCGACCTTGAATCAGTGCGGCAGATTTCCAGGGCAGTCAAGGGGCCGGTTATCTGCGGCCTGGCCCGGGCGATAAAAGCTGATATTGATGCCGCGCATGAAGCGGTTAAACTCGCTAAGAGGCCGCGCATTCACGTATTCCTGGCTACCTCTAAGATCCATATGCAGTATAAATTGAAGAAAGCCGAAGAGGAAATACTCAGGCTGGCGGTCGAGCATGTCAAATACGCCAGAAAATTCTGCCCTGATGTGGAGTTTTCTCCTGAAGATGCTTCGCGCAGCGAGAGAGAATTTCTCTTCAGGGTCATTGAATCGGTAATCGATGCCGGGGCAACCACCGTGAATATTCCCGATACCGTCGGCTATGGCCAGCCCGAAGAATACGGCAGCCTTATCAGGGCGATAAAAGAAAACGTCCCGAATATAAATAAAGCGGTGATTTCCACGCATTGCCACAACGATCTTGGCCTTGCGGTAGCCAATTCCCTGGAAGCGGTGAGAAGCGGTGCGCGGCAGGTAGAATGTACTATTAACGGAATCGGCGAGCGCGCCGGCAATGCGTCTATGGAAGAAGTGGTGATGAATATTAAGACCCGCCGGGATACCTTCTCAGATGTGGAAACCCGGATTAAAACAAACCAGATTTATAAAGTTTCCCGCCTGGTCAGCAAGCTTACCGGTTTCGCGGTAGCCCCCAATAAAGCCATTGTCGGAGGGAATGCTTTCAGGCACGAGTCCGGCATCCATCAGGATGGCATCCTGAAAGAACGCTCTACTTACGAAATCATAAAACCCGAAGACGTGGGTTTTACCGGCACCGGGATTGTATTGGGAAAACATTCGGGAAGGCATGCCCTTGCCGAGAGGCTGAAGGAACTAAGCTTTGACCTTACCGCCGCGCAGCTGGATAAAATAAGCCTGCGTTTTAAGGCCCTGGCCGACAAAAAGAAAAACATATTTGACGACGACCTGATTTCTATAGTTGAGGATGAGACCAAGTTGATCAAGCCGATCTGGAAGCTGGAAAGTTTTGTGATAAATTCCGGCACCAATATCACTCCGCTTGCCCAGGTCAGCTTAAAGTATAAAAATAAAACCCTATCCGCAAAGTCTTCCGGAGACGGGCCGGTGGATGCCTGTTTTAAGGCAATTGACAAGGTCACCGGCACCAAATGCGAATTGCAGGATTACCGCATCGAGGCGGTTACCAAAGGTAAAGACGCTCTCGGCGAAGTAAGCCTGAAATTAAAAGCCAAAGGCCGCGTAGTCACTGCCCGCGGTTCAAGCACCGATATCATTGAGTCATCGGTAAGGGCGTATATTAACGCCTTTAATAAAATAGAGAGCCTCTAGAATAAAAACCCACACATGCAAATTTATGGCCTAATCGGCTATCCTGTCAAACACAGCCTCTCGCCATTGATGCACAACGCGGCATTTAAGAAAATCGGGATGCCCGCGGAATATAGACTATTTGAATTAAAACCGGAAGAACTTGAAGATTTTCTATTAAAAGATATCTCCGTCAAAGATACCGCAGGTAATTCTTTTTCTTCGCAAGACATAATCGGATTCAATATCACTATACCCCATAAGGTAAAAGCCAGAGAAATATTGGAAAAGAAATTTCCCTTTCCTTTCGCCTCTTTGATATTGCCAGAAGTGTATTATATTAGATCATCTGGCGCTGTGAATACGGTAAAAAGAAGTGCCGGTAAGTTAGAATACCGTAATACCGATGCCATCGGTTTCTTGGAATCACTAAAAGAAGATTTAAAATTCAATACCGAGGATAAGAATATTTTACTTATCGGTTGTGGAGGAGGAGGCAGGGCAGTGATCGCTGCCTTAAGCTCAACGCCGGCGAAAACCAAAAAGATCTATATCAGCGATATTAACGACGCGGCTATAAATTCTACAGAGAATTATTTTTCACAAAGTGATTTTATAGAGTTTCCTCAGATAAGAGCTAAGTTAGAATTCATTCCAAATATAGATATCCCTAAAGCCATAGGGAATTGCGATTTATTGGTTAATGCCACGCCTTGCGGAATGAAAGAGTCTGACCCTTGCGTAGTAGATGAAAAGTTAATCCGTCGGAATCTCGCTGTATTCGACCTTATCTATAATCCTAAAGAAACAAAATTATTAAAAATAGCCAGGGAAAAAGGCGCGGCCGCGGTTAACGGTCTGGGGATGCTTTTATACCAAGGAGTCCACGCCTTTGAATTCTGGACAGGAGAAAAAGCGCCGGTCAAAGAAATGCGGGAAGCGTTAAACCAAGGAGTGAAAAACCTATGATAGCAAAAATAGTAATCTTCCTTTTCGGCTCCATCATCGGAAGTTTCCTGAATGTCTGCATACACAGGATGCCATTGGGCGAATCAGTGGTCTGGCCGCGTTCGCATTGCCCTAAATGCAAAAAAAGGATCCCCGGGTACGATAACATACCTTTTATCAGTTTTTTCCTCCTGGGTGGCAGGTGCCGTTTCTGTAAGGAGAGGATTTCTATAAGGTATCTGCTGGTGGAGCTATTGACCGCGTCAATGCTTGTCTTCCTTTTCAGCCGTTACGGCCTAAGCTACGACTTTTTCTTTTATATGGTGTTAATTTGCGGCTTGATTATCTCCACCTTTGTGGATATCCAGCACCGGATTATCCCCGACGAGATCTCTATCGGGGGGCTGATCGTGGGTTTTATATTAAGCACGGTAAAGGGTTTTAATTTGAGCCCGATGTCATTTAATTTCGGGCCATTGGTCAATTCCCTGCTGGGCATTCTCGCCGGCGGAGGGATTATTTATATTACCGGTTTTCTCTTCGACCAGGTATATTTTAAGCTTCTCAAGAGGCCGCCTATCCAGGGTGAGACCGAATCCATCGGCGGCGGCGATGTAAAGCTGCTAGCTATGATCGGGGCGTTCCTGGGGGCTAAGGGAGCGATACTTGCCTTTTTCTTCGCCCCGTTTTTAGGGTTAGTCATCGGGGTAATAAATCTTATCGTGAAAAAAGACCACACCATGCCCTACGGTCCTTTCTTATCTTTGGGGGCGTTTCTCTCTCTGTTCTGGGGTGATAAAATAATCAGCCTGGTGCTGATGAGATAAATCAAACTCATATGTCCAATCTTAATCTGAACGCCTATCTTTCAAATACCGCCTCAAAAGACAAGTGGGAAAAAATCGGCATGCACAGGAGGTCCGGTATATTGGCGCCTTTATTTTCAATCTATTCCAAAGAGAGTGTTGGCATAGGTGAATTGGAAGACCTGAAACTGCTGATTGACTGGTCCCAGAAGACAGGTAATTCCATAGTCCAGCTTTTGCCGATGAATGAGGTGGGAGGGATTTTCTGCCCCTATGATTCGGTGAGTTCTTTTGCCATAGAGCCTGCGTATATAACTTTGAAATTAGTGGTCAGCGCAAAACAGAAAGCTATCCGAAAAAAAATAGAAGATATGAAAAAAGATTTCCCGGCGGGGAAGGCCCATGTGGATTACGGTTTGAAAAAAGAGAAATCCCGCCTGCTCTGGGATATCTACCTGCAGGAACCCGGGGATTGCCGGGAATTCAGGCAATTCGTGGAAGAAAACGCCTATTGGATCAATGATTTCGGGCTGTTCATGGTGCTTAAGGATTATCATCAGGGAAGAGCCTGGTATGAGTGGGAGCAGGTTTATAAGGACCGCGACCCCCACCGGCTGGAGGCTTTTCGCCGGGAGTACGAAAAAGAGATTATCTTTCAGATGTGGGTGCAGTGGATTGCTTTTAAGCAATTCAGGGATGCCAAGGCCCACGCCGAGGCAAAAAAAGTTTTGATAAAGGGGGACTTGCCTATTCTGGTGTCCAGGGACAGCGCCGATGTCTGGGCGCATCCCGGTTTCTTCAAATTAGAATTTGCCGCCGGAGCGCCGCCGGATATGTATTGCGCCAAAGGTCAGCGTTGGGGGATGCCGCCCTACAATTGGGAAGCGATATTGTCGGACGGCTGCAGGTACCTTAAAGAGAAGCTTAAGTATGCCCAGAATTTTTATGATATTTTAAGGATAGACCATGTGGTGGGATTGTTCCGTATCTGGAGTATTCCTTATGCCGAGCCGTTGCAGAACGAAGGCCTGAATGGATTTTTTGACCCCGCGGATAAGGATAAATGGGGAGAGCATGGCCGAAACATTCTGCGGGTTATGCTTAACAGTACCGGTATGCTTCTCTGCGCTGAGGACCTGGGGACAGTGCCCAAAGATTGCCCAAAGACGCTGGAAGAGTTTGGCATGCCGGGGAATGATGTCCAGCGCTGGGTAAAGGATTGGAAGGCTAAACACGATTTTCTTTCTCCGGAAGAGTACCGTGTCCTTTCGGTGGCGATGTTATCCACCCATGATACTACTAATTGGCCGGCCTGGTGGGAAAACGAAGCAGGCACGATTGATGAAGCGCTTTTTATCAGGAAGTGCGCCGAGCGGGGCATAGATTATAACCATGTTAAAGATAAATTGTTTAATGCCCGCCTTTCGCGCCATGGCAGGTTAAGATGGTCCAATGGCGTTGCAACGATAGATTCATTGGCAGCTATTCTGGGCAAAAGGCAGGAAGAGATAATGGATTTTATTGATATGTATAAAAATAGTTTCCAGGAGAAAGAAAAGCTTTGGAAACACCTGAAAATCCGCGGGCCGATGAGAGAAAAGTCCGACAGCGAAATCCTTGCCGCGGTAGTAAAGATAACCTTAGAGTCCAGGGCCATCTTTTGCATCCAATTGATCACAGACTGGTTCTATTTGGCCGGCATATTTAAAGAAGACGCTTACCAGTACCGGATTAATAACCCCGGCACAATAAGCCAGGATAATTGGTCCCTGGTCATGCCCATTCCCCTCGAAGAATTGTTAAAGCATAAAATGAACAAGGATATACGGCAGTTGGTCGCCTCTTCCGGCAGGGTATAAAAGTAAATCATGAGAAAACATAAAGGCCCGGTAAAGGCGGTTATCTTTGATATGGACGGGGTGATAGTGGATTCTATGCCCTATCATTTCCTGGCCTGGTATGAAGCCCTGCGGCCCCACGGGGTCAGAGTGAGCTGTTTTGATGTTTATGCCAAAGAAGGGGAGCGTTGGGAGAAATCGCTCAAAGATTTTTTAAGGCATGCCAAAATAAAACCCACCCCGAAGCTTCTAAATCAAATTTTTCTCTCCCGCCAGAAGATATTCAGAAAATATTTCAAGCGTTTTATTTTTAAAGGGGCAGAAGAGTTTTTGCTCTGCCTGAAGAAAAAATACCTCTTAGGCCTGGTAACCGGCACGCCGGCCCAGGGGATAGAAAAGATTTTGCCTAAAAAGGTCAAAAATTTATTTGATTGTATCGTAGCCGGCGACCGCGTGAAAAAAGGAAAGCCGCATCCTGAGCCTTATTTAACCGCTGCCAGGAACCTGGGGCTTGCACCTCGGGAATGTATCGTGGTAGAAAATGCCCCTTACGGCATAGAATCAGCCAAACGCGCCGGGATGTTCTGCGTTGCTGTGACCACCAGCCTTCCCAAAGAATATTTGAAGAAAGCGGATGTAGTGGTCAGTAACCTGGAAGAAATTACCGGAATAATTGATAAGAGTTGTAAAATATAATAATTAGTTTCGCGGGTCCTGTCTTGGCTTGTTTCTCGCAGGGACGCTTGTTTTGCCCCAGCGTGGCAAAACTGCGCTCGGGCCTCGGACCCTCGCTCTGCCTGACTTGATTTAGCTGGGCAACCTTGCCCGCTCGGGTTCCTCGGACGCCCTGCTCGAAATCAAGCCAAGCCACCCGCTAAAATGTTTATTAACTGTGTAAAATGAATCTGGCGGGTTTTGAACGTATTGAAATTTTATGCGTTTCGCTGGAGGCACATAAGAAATTTTTCGGCACAGTATATTTATATATAGTCTGCAAGGATTTACGAGGAGCGTAGGACAGATAATACGATACAGGCTACCCGTAGCGACGAAGTAAACCGTAGCAGACGGCGAATAAATTTCAGTGCCGGAAGCGAAACCATAAAATTAAAGGGAAGATATAATGTCAGTCATACAGGGCCAGGAATATTATATTTCAAAACGAATGGGTAAGGCGATTACCGATTACGACATGTTGTCGGAAGGTGATAAAATCGTAGTTGCCGTATCCGGCGGAAAAGACAGCCTGACATTGCTCCGGGTGATGAATGACAGAAAAACTTTTGTCCCTATAAAATACGAATTGCTGGCGGTGCATATTGATATGGGTTATCCCTGCCAGCACCCGAAAATCTTAGCCGAATATTTCAAGAAGATGGGGGTAAATTACCATATTGAAAAAATAGATATATTGAAGGGGAAAACGCGCAAGGATATCTCCTGTTTCTGGTGCGCCTGGAACAGGAGAAAGGCATTGTTTGAGGTTGCCGGGCGTTTCGGTTTTAATAAAGTCGCTTTAGGGCACCACCATGATGATATCGTTGAAACCATCCTTTTAAATTTATTTTTTCAGGGCGAGATTTCCGCCATGGCTCCCAAGCAGGAATTATTTAAAGGCAAGATTACCCTGATCAGGCCCCTGGCCTATGTTGATGAGGAGATGATCAGGCGTTTCGCCAAGACCCTGGATTTCCCGCACCATAAATGTGCCTGCCCGAATTCCATTACCTCTAAACGCACCAAGATGAAAGATATCCTCAGGGACCTGGAAAAAATCTGCCCGGAAGTGAAGAAGAATATATTCAGGAGCGTAAAGCGCATTAAAAAGGATTATCTGCTTTAAGAAGATAATCTATAGTGGTATAATTTAGCTGTAAAGGATAAGACATGAACGCATTGATTATAGGAATTTTTGTAGCCGGGCTTGTGGTGGTTATCTTTATAGTTTTAAAGATTTCTACTTCGGTAAACCAGCAGTTGGCCTCGGTTACCCAGCAGCTAAACGACCGCCTCAAAGAGACTTCCCAGGCCTTGCAGGAGGCCAATAAGACAGTCGGGGAGAGGCTGGATTCGGCAAATAAGGTTTTCGGCGATGTGCAGAAAAGCCTGGGCCGTTTAGAGGAAACCCACAAGCAGATTTATGAGATAAGCAAGGATATTTCCAGCCTTCAGGAATTACTGCGCGCGCCGAAATTCAGAGGCGAGATCGGGGAAACTTTATTAGGCAGGTTATTAGAGGATATCCTGCCTAGAGAAAATATAAAGCTGCAGCACCGTTTTAAGAGCGGCGATATAGCCGACGCGGCGATTGTCATCGGCCAGAGCCTGATATCCATAGACGCTAAATTCCCTTTGGAGAATTTTAGGCGTTCCCAGGAGGCGGTTTCCGAAGACGAAAGGAAAACCAGCTACCGCGTATTTGTCCGCGACGTAAAGGGCCGCATTGACGAAGTTGCTTCCAAGTATATCCTGCCGGACGAGGGGACCTTTGATTTTGCGCTTATGTATATACCCGCGGAAGCGGTTTATTATCAGATAAGCAAAGACGAGGAACTGGGCGCTTATGCTAAATCCAGAAAAATAATCTTTGTCTCGCCCAGTACATTTTACGCCTACCTGCAGGCTATCCTCTACGGATTGAGAGGGGTAAATATCCAGAAGAATATCCAGAAAATATTTTCCGAACTGGGCAGGCTGCAGCTGGATTTTAAAAAATTCCAGGAAGATTTTGATTTAGTCGGCGGCCACCTTTCCAATGCCGCCAAAAAATACACCGAAGCAAAAGCAAAGCTGGAAGGCTTTACCGACAAATTGGCCAGCACCGCGCAAACCAAGCAGGTTGAATCCAAGTAATGATTTTTAGTGTCCGGGTCATGCCAAAGGCAAGCAGGAAGCTTGTCAAAGAAGAAAGCGACCACCTAAAGGTTTATCTGACTAAGCCCGCCCAGGATGGCCTTGCTAACGCCCAATTGATAAGTTTATTGGCCGAATACTTTAAGGTAAGGAAATACCAGGTCACTATTCTTAAAGGTGAGGCTTCAAGAAATAAGCTTGTGCAAATATCCGATGCCTGAACAGCCGTTCCCCAATTTTCCTGAATCAGGATTAATCTGCGCGGTAAGCCGCCGTCATTTTGAAAATATGTCTTTATCCTACGGCGATACCGCGAATTCATTAGCCAGCCGCAAAAAATTTTTGGGAGGACTAGGCATTGATTCCCGCGATTTAATCTGCGCCAAACAGACCCATGACGATAAGGCCAGGTGTGTCAGGAGAGAAGATAAGGGAAAAGGCGCTTTATCCTACGATACCGCGATAGAGGATACCGATGCGCTTATCACCGATGAGCCAAATTTGCCTTTGGCTATATTTACCGCGGATTGCCTCTCTGTATTCCTATACGACCCAAAGGCTCCGGCCATAGGCCTGGTGCACGCGGGCTGGAAAAGCAGTAGGAAAAATATCATTGCCAAGGCGATACAATTAATGCGGGAAAAATTCAGCAGCAGCCCGGAATATTTACTGGCGGCTTTTGGCCCGGCGATAAGAAGCTGTTGTTATGAGGTCGGAGTTGATTTCAGGGGCTCCTTCCCGGGCGGGGTAATTGCCCGGGCCGGCCGTTATTACCTGGATTTGCCGGCAATAAATAAAAGGCAGATGTTGGATGCGGGGGTCAAAGAAGCGAATATCTTTGACCCCGGAGCCTGCACCTTTTGTAAAAATGAAGATTTCTTTTCCTACCGTAAAGAAGGAGATTCCAGCGGCAGGATAATGTCGGTAATCATGTTAACCGGTTAAGCATGCAAAAGTACCATCTTGAATTTATCTTACATATACAGAATGCTTCCCAGGAAGCGGTAAGGGGGGCGATTTCGGAGCTGGGAGAGGCTTTGGAAATCAGCGATTGCCAGGATAACCCGGCGAAAGGGAAGAACTTTAAAATTAACATACAGACTGAAGACCCCACTGTGATATTTGATACCTGCGCCCAGTTCGGCAGGATAAAGTCGGTGAAGATAAAATAGGGGCGCGATTTTCTTGAACGCCATGCTTATTCATGGTATGATTATTCCATGTATATCGCGATTTTTGTGACAGCGTCCAGTAAAATTGAGGCGGCCCGGATTGCCCGGAAACTGGTAGAGAATAAAGTTGCCGCCTGCGTGAATATTATTGATAAGATAGAGTCTCTTTTCCGGTGGCAGGGCAAAGTCGACCGTTCAAAAGAGGCGCTATTGATCATAAAATCCAAAAAAGAAAAGCTCTCCAGGATTATCAAGATTGTTAAATCAGCGCATAGTTACCAGGTCCCGGAAATTATCGCTTTTCCGATAATCGGCGGAGACAAAAATTATTTAAAGTGGATAGATGAATCTATTAGGAACTCCCGTTGATTTTTTAGTTGTATTCCTGGGCGGTATTGTAGTAAGCTTTACCCCCTGCGTATATCCGCTTATCCCGATAAGCGTAGGTTACATCGGGGCAAGCTCATCCGGTTCCAGGCTTAAGGCTTTTATTTTAAGCTTGGTTTATGTCACCGGGATAGCTGTCACCTATTCGCTGCTCGGCCTCTTGGCATCTTTGACCGGTTCAATTTTTGGCATAGTGAGCTCGCACTCCGTAACTTATATCTTTGTAGGCGTGGTAATTATTTTCTTCGGGGTTTCTATGCTGGACTTGTTTACCATACCCTGGCCCAGCATAATGAATCCGGGCCCGGCTAAAAAACAAAGTTATTTTTCAACTTTTTTATTGGGTTTAACCTCGGGGTTGATAGCCTCACCGTGCCTTACTCCGGTGCTTGGCGCGATTTTAGCTTATCTAACCACAAAAAATAATATGCTATACGGGATGACCCTGCTGTTTAGTTTTGCTTACGGTATGGGTTTAATCCTTATTTTAAGCGGGACATTCAGCGGCATATTAACCACTCTTCCCAGGTCAGGCAGATGGATGGCATATATAAAGAGGGGCGGGGCGTTAGTCCTCATCGGTATGGGCATATATTTTATAATTGTGGGTTTAAAAAGGATGTAAGCATGCGGAGATGTTTGAATTTGCTGCTCATGGTTGTTCTATCCGTTCCTTTATTTATTTCATTCGCGGAAAGTGAAGACTACGGCTTTGCCCCTGATTTTTCATTACAGGATACAAATGGCGAAACGGTTACCCTGGGCTCTTACAAAGATAAACAGGCGGTGCTTTTGGTTTTTTGGACAACCTGGTGCCCCTATTGCAGGGATGGGTTAAAAAATTTAAAAGATGTGCGTGGCGAGCCTGCCAATGACGGTTTAGAAATATTGGCCGTGGATGTGGGGGAGCCTTCAAATAAAGTCAATAATTTTGCCAAGTCCTATCGGCTGAATTTCAAGGTCCTCTTGGACCAGGATAAATCTGTAGCCAGGTCTTTTGGAGTTTCAGGGGTCCCTACCTACATCCTTATTAACCAGAATGGAAATATTGTTTTTAAGGATGCTTACTTTCCTCAGGAGTACAAAAGCCTTATAACAGAATAAAGAATAAGATGCGCATTTCTCTATTGCTGGATTTATATGAATTAACCATGGCTCAAGGTTACTTTATATATAAAAAAGATACCTTTGCCACTTTTGATTTGTTTGTCAGGGAGCTTCCGGTAAGCCGCGCCTATCTGGTTTTCTGCGGGCTGGAAGATATCCTGGATTACCTGAGAGGCCTGAGGTTTGATAAGGATGACTTAGATTATCTAAAGAAACAAAAGCTTTTCTCGCCGGAATTTCTTGAATACCTGGCTGATTTCAGGTTCAGCGGCGATGTCTGGGCCATGCCCGAAGGCACTGTGTTTTTTAATTACGAGCCGGTTATCCGGGTTACCGCTCCCATCATAGAAGCCCAGATTATTGAGAGTTTTCTCTTGAACACGGTGAACCTTCAGGCCATGATTGCCAGCAAGGCCTCGCGGGTAGTTTGCGCCGCCGGGGATAAGGGGGTATACGATTTTTCTTTGAGGAGGACCCACGGTTCAGAAGCCGGCATAAAAGTAGGAAGGGCAACTTATATTGCCGGGGTTAAAGGCACATCCAATGTGTTGGCGGGAAAGCTGTATAAAATTCCTATTGCCGGGACAATGGCGCATTCGTTTGTGATGTCTTTCAGGCAGGAGATAGATAGTTTTCTGGCCTACGCTAATACTTTTCCCAGGGCAACAACTCTTCTTGTGGATACTTATGATAGCAAAAAGGGCATTGAGAATGCGGTTATCCTGGGGCTGTATCTTAAGGAGCAGGGATATTGCCTGCAGGGCATAAGATTAGACAGCGGGGATATCGCCGGGTTATCTAAATTAGCCAGAAAAATGCTGGACCGTTCAGGCCTGGGATTTGTCAAGATTTTTGCCAGCGGCGACCTGGATGAATTCAAAATCAAAGAGCTGCTTAAAAAAGGGGCGAGGGTGGACAACTTCGGGGTAGGCACAAATATGGGGACCAGTATTGACGCTCCCTGCCTGGATGTTGTTTATAAGCTGAGCGAAGTTACCGACGAGAACGGCAAGTTTATCCCGGTAATGAAATTGAGCAAAGGTAAAATCACCTATCCCGGAAGAAAGCAGGTTTTCAGGGCCCGCGGCAGGAAAGGAAAGTTTACCAAAGATATCGTAGCCCTGGAGAAAGAGAAGGTAAAGGGGAAACCATTATTGATAAAAGTCATGGAAAAAGGAAAGATGGTTTATAATCCTCCATCATTAGAGAAGATAAGAAAGGTCCTTAAAGATAATCTTTCCGGGCTACACCCGGAGTTGAAAGAAGTAGCCCCCCGCCGCAGGTATGCGGTGGCGATCAGCCCCGGGCTTAAGAAACTAAGGCGGGATTTATCCTGTCAATTAACAAAGAGGCAATAGATGGAACAAAAGATAGCTAATCTTATCAAGGATTGGGATAAGAAAAATATCCGCGGTGCTTACTATAAAAATAAAAAAGAGGCAGGGGATAAAATACTGGAGATAATTTCTAAAACTGCCAGCGTAGGTATGTCCGGGTCCTTGACTTTGGGCCAGCTTGACATAATAAAGCAGTTGGAGGAGCGCGGGAACAAGGTATTTAACCAGAACCAGAACGGGATAACCCGGGGCGAGAGCCTGGAATTGAGAAAACAGGGTACTCAGGCGGATTGTTATTTAACCAGCGCCAATGCCGTGTCCCTGAAAGGGGAATTGGTATTCTTTAGCGCCTATGGCAACCGCACTGCCGGCATTTCTTACGCTAAGAAGGTAATTGTGGTCTGCGGGATTAATAAGATTGCGCCGAATTTAGAAGAGGCGCTGAAACGTTCCAGGGAATACGCTACCCCGCTCAATTGTAAGCGCCTGGAATGGAATGCTCCCTGTTTTAAAGACGGCATCTGCCGTAAAGAAATCTGCCTTTTCCCCGAGTATAAAAGGATGTGCTGCCAGATCCTGATAGTTGAGGCAGAAGCCATCCCCGATAGATTAACCGTAATCCTTGTCGGAGAAAGTCTAGGATTTTAGGATAATGAACCTGTTATTTTTTCGCCCTTTCGCGTCTGTCTTGTCTGTGTTTCTCGGGGACGCTCGCTTTTCCCCGGCGTGGAAAAGCTCGCTCGAATCGGCTGCGTCGCTCTCCCGGACTGGTGTATTTAGCTGGGGAACCTTGCCCGCTCCTTGCCTTTACGCCCCGCGAAATCACAGCCAAGCCATCCGCTGGATGGCAAGAGCGGCGGTAAGAGAATAAGGAGATTAAAAAATGAAATTAGTTAGAAGATTTTTGCTACTTTTGGTTGTGGTTAATTTCATGATTATAAGTTTGATTGGTTGCGCTACTGTAGGACCCGGTATCCCAAAAGGTAAAATTCCTTCTGATATTTCTGTCGATGTAAGAGCACAAATTGAAAAGTTGTATTCTAAAGATTTGATAGAGCGAAAACAAGGGGCTTACAATTTAGGTGAAATGGGCGCTAGGGCAGTTCCTGCAGTACCATTTCTGATAGGAATTGTAAGTAACGGTAAACGTAATGAGCCAAATACTTTTATCATCGAAAATGCAGATTTTGTTATCAAAGATGCAAACGAAGACACAGGAGAAGCTTTTAAGGCACTCCTAAAAATAGGTAAGCCAGCAGTTGAATCTTTGATCGTTATTTTGAATGATGATAATAAAGACACGCCAACTCGGCAAGTGGCGGCTAGGATATTAGGTGAAATAGGAGATCCTCGAGCAATCGAACCCTTGATCGCTATTCTTTCTCATCTAAATATATCAATAGGCGATAATAGTGTGGAGTTGGCACTTAAAAAAATAGGCACACCCGCAGTAGGCTCTTTAATATCCGCTTTAAATGATAAAAACGAATATGTTGTCCAGGATTCAGCTAGAATATTAGGCATAATAGGAGATTCTCGGGCAGTCGAACCCCTGATTAATGTTTTAAAGGATAAAAAATATGGATGTGGTGAATCTCATACTCGAAAGGAAACAGCAGAGGCGTTGGAAAAGATAAAAGATCATCGGTCAGTAGAATTTTTAATTACTGCTTGGAAGAATATGGATTTAGAGATTATAGCTGGAGCTCATTGTTTTTATATATCTCAGGGTGAGGTTGGCACAGAAGATATTCTCATCAAAGCTTTAGAGGCATATGGGGATATAGCGATAGCTGAAAATTTTCTAAATTGCGGTAATTATAAATTGCAGTTAGCAGCTTCTGATTGGGTGCCGAATCATGGTTATACGGTAAAATATTCATCCTACGGTGGATCTGGTCCAAAGTGGGGAATTAAAAATAGATAAATAAAGAAAGGGAATACTAATGTTTGACAAAATGAAGCAGCTGATGGATATGCAGAAGAAGATGCAGGAGATAAAGCGCGAGCTGGATAATACTAATTTTGACATCGCCAGCAGCGACGGCCTGGTAAAAATTACCATGAACGGCTCTCAGGAGATGAAGGATATCAAAATCCAGGGCGAGCTCAAAGAGATAGAAAAAATTAATCTTGAGAAAGCCGTCAAAGACGCTTATAATAGGGCAATCAAGCGTTCGCATGATATAGCAGCCCAGAAGATGAAGGATGTCACCGGTTTAAACATTCCGGGGCTCTTGTAAACTAATTATGGAAGAGAAAAAAGATTTTTACCAGATAACCGAAGATATTTACGCCAAAGACAGCCGTTATAAGCCTGACAGTTACGAATTCGTCATGCAGGCCCTGCATTTTACCCAGGCCAGGTTAAAGAAAGAAAGCCATGTCAGCGGCAAGGAGCTTCTGGAGGGCATACGCGATTTTGCTATCGAGCAATACGGCCCGATGGCCAGGACGGTTTTAAAGCATTGGGGTATTACTAAAACCGAGGATTGCGGGAACATTGTTTTTAATATGATCAACGAAAAAATGCTTTCAAAGACCGAGAATGATTCCCTTGATGACTTCAAGGATGTTTACAGTTTCGACGCTGCCTTCGGCAATGTTTTACGCGACAGCGTGATAAAGAATATAGAATAACCGTTATGCTTAAAAAAATAACCGAACTCCTGCAGAAAAAGGAATTTATCAGCGTGGCCACTTCGGATTTATCCGGCAGGCCCAACGCCGCGCCGAAGTTCCTGCTGAAAGTGGAAAATAACTTAATTTTTCTTATTGATTATACCCAGGGTAAAACCTGGGAAAATCTAAAGAAAAATCCCCGGGTTTCCCTGTCATTTATGGATACGGAAAGCTTGACCGGGTATCAGATAAACGGCGGGGTAAAAATCATTGATAAAGGCCCTGCCTACAATAAAATATTCAAGGAACTGCTGCAGAAGGAAATAGACCTCTCCTGCCGCAGGATCATTGAGGGGGTAGTGCACGAGAAGGGGCACAAAAGTTTTGAAGTAGCTATACCCGACAAGGTGGTAATATTTAAAATAGAAATAGAAGAAATCGCCGAAATCGACCACCGCGGGGAAATAAGGAAAGAGAATTATAAGAGTTAAGATGCCGCAGTTAAAAGGATTAGCCACTGGGATAGGAAGCCTGCCGTTTTCCGGAGCATCCGCTTCAGATAAAGCCCTGGATTTGATTTTTGAGTGCCTCCCGCAAATACCTTTCTGGCCGCAATTGCCTAAACGGGATATCCGCGAAGGGATGACCCTGCAGTTCAGTGAAAAGCTGCCCTGCCTGGGGTTAAGCGGTAATGATTTAGTTTTCCACCCCGAAGATAAAGACAGGGAATTAGAGGTATTCTACGGGAAGATTATTAACCAGGATATAGATTATTTTGAAATAAGCAAAAGTTATGCCCTGGGGCTGCACGAGTTCTCCCGCAGGTTAAAAAAAGATCCTGGGGCCCTTAAAAGAATAGAATTTATCAAATGCCATATCACCGGGCCTTTCACTTTTGCCGCCAGCTTGAAAGATGAGAAGGGGGTCGCCCTTCTACACGACCCGGTATTCATGCAGGCAATCATAAAAGGCCTGGCTATGAAGGCGCTCTGGCAGATAAAATTCCTCAAGGAGTTTAATAAAAAGATAATCATGTTTATAGACGAGCCGTATCTGGCTGCTTTCGGCTCTGCCTTTACTCCGGTAAACAGGGAAGAAGTATTGTCCGGCCTGGGGGAAGTCAGCGAAAAAATAAAAACAGAAGGGCAAAAGTTAAGTTCCCTGGATGTGCTGACCGGGGTGCACTGCTGCGGCAATACCGACTGGTCGATGTTAACCGATATCAAAACCATGGATATCATTAATTTTGACGCTTTTGGTTACCTGGACAAATTTATCATTTATGCCCCCAGCCTGAAAGATTTCCTGAAAAGAGGGGGGATTATCTGCTGGGGCATAGTGCCGACCCACGAGCTCAGCGGCCAGGAGAGCCCGGATTTATTGGCGGATAAGATACAGGAGGGAATAAGCGCCCTGGTAAAAAAGGGGATAGACAGGGATTTGCTGGCTCAAAACCTTTTATTGAGCCCGGCATGCGGATTAGGGGCATTGGTACCGGATGAATCAGAGAAGATTTTGAAGCTTCTTTCAGAAACCTCAGCCTTGCTAAGAAAAAACCTCACCAAATAAATTATTTGACAAATCAACCGAATAATTATATTATAGATAAATCGTTTTATCCATTGGATAGGAGAGTCGGTTAGATGAAAGAAATACGAATTCACGCCCGCGCAGGCCAGGGGGCAATCACCACCGCGACATTATTGGGCTACGCCTATTTTTTAAAAGGGATGTTTCCCTATGCTTTTCCGCATTTCGGGGCAGCCCGCATGGGCGCGCCGATGAATGCCTTTGTGCGGGTGGACTCAAAGCCAGTGCGCCTGAGGAGCCAGATTTACGAACCGGATTACCTTATTATTGTTGACGCCACGCTGATGCGCGGTTTCAATTGTTTCTCCGGGCTCCAGGATAACGGTATAGCCATTATAAACGAAAAAGAGGGTATAGAATTACCTAAAATAAAAGCAGGGCAAAGAGTGTATGCTGTCCCGGCGAATGATATCGCTATGAAGACCATCGGCCGTCCGCTGGGCAATACCGCCTTATTAGGCGCTTTTTCCGCGGCTACCGGTGAATTAGATATAGACCATCTTTTTGAGGCAATCAAAAAGAGATTTTCAGGAAAGGCCCAGGAGGGCAATATCCAGGCGATAAAAGAAGGTTTTGAATTTGTTAAAAATGAGATGAAAGGCTAAATATGTTTGGGCCGTTAGTAGTCAAACCAGGGACAAGCAAAAATAATAAGACAGGTTCATGGCGGGTTGAACTCAGGCCGAAATTCCTGCAGAAAGAATGCATAGGCTGTAAGATGTGCCTGGCAATCTGCCCGGAAGGCTGCATTGAGGGCGCCGAGAAGAACACCTACTTTTGCGATTACTCTTTTTGCAAGGGCTGTGGCGATTGCGCGGCAATTTGCCCTAAAAAAGACATAATTATGGTCAAGGAAGATACGTCTTCCGAGACGCATTAAGGATTAAGATATGAAAGAATTTTTTGAAGGTTCCCACGCAGTAGCAGATATAGTCAGATTGTGCAAGCCCGGAGTGATATCGGCTTATCCGATTACCCCCCAGACGCATATAGTGGAAGACCTGGCCCAGATGGTCGCCAACGGCGATTTAAATTCTCAATGCATCAATGTGGAGTCAGAACATTCCGCGGCATCAGCGGTTTTAGGCGGGTCAGCTGCCGGAGTGCGGGTTTATACCGCTACCAGTTCGCAGGGGTTATTTTATATGCAGGAGGTAATCTTCAATATTGCCGGGATGCGTTTGCCTGTGATATTGACCTGCGCCAACCGCGCCATATCCGCTCCGATTAATATCTGGAATGACCAGCAGGATTCGCTTTCCTTGCGCGACGCCGGCTGGATACAGCTATATGCCGAAGATATCCAGGAGACAGTAGATTTACACCTGATGGCTTACCGGATAGGCGAAGATAAGAGTATGATGCTGCCGGTAATGGTCTGCATGGACGGTTTTATCCTTACTCACGGCATAGAAACAGTGGATATGCCCAGCCAAGAGCAGGTAGATAAATTTTTACCGCCATATAAACCTCTTTATAAATTAGATGTAACAAATCCCGTGACCTTGGGGCCCTTGGTGGACCCGGATTCCTATATGGAAGCGCGTTTCGCACTGCATAAGACTCTTGAAGAATCGCTTGAGCTTATCCCTAAGGTCTGTTCCGAATTTTCTAAGGTTTTTGGCCGCAATTATAATGGCTTAGTTGAAAAATACCGCACTGAAGACGCCGAGCGGGTGATTGTGGCTATGGGTTCGGTTTGCGGCACAATAAAAGATGTAGTTGATGAATTGAGGGCTAAGGGCAAAAAAGTAGGTTTATTGAAAGTTACCTGCTTCAGGCCTTTTCCTGTCCAGGCAATATATGACGCTTTGAAAAATATTCCCAAGGTGGCGGTTTTAGATAAAGCATTATCTTTAGGGTCTTATGCTCCTATAGCCGCGGACATTAAGGCCGCGTTTTTCGGCAAGAAAAAAGCGCCGAAGGTCATCAGCAGTTTTATCGCCGGACTTGGCGGGCGCGACATTACCAAGCATTCAATCAGGGAAATTTACCGGATGCTTACTACGAAAGAATTAAACAACGAGTTTATTGATTTAAAACCCGAACTTTTAAAGGAAAAATATGAGTAAAAACCTGTTTAATCCCGGGCATACCGCTTGTGCCGGTTGCGGCCAGTCATTGGCAGCGCGTTTGGTAATAGAGGCCAGCGGACCTAATACAATAGTAGTGAATAATACCGGATGTTTGGAAGTTTTTTCCACCAAATATCCTGAATCCGCCTGGGGCGTGCCTTGGATACACTCATTGTTTGAGAATGCCGCGGCAGTTGCCTCCGGAGTGGAAGCTGCTTTGAAATACGAAGGCAAGAAAGACGGGATTAACGTGATTGCCCAGGCCGGCGATGGCGGCACTGCCGATATCGGGTTGCAGGCGCTGTCAGGGATGTTAGAACGCGGCCATGATATATTATATGTTTGTTACGACAATGAAGCTTATATGAACACCGGCATACAGCGCAGCGGCCTCACCCCCTACGATACCAATACCACTACCAGCCCAATAGGGAACAAATCAACAGGAAATATCCGGCCTAAAAAACCCATGCCGGAGATTGCCTTGGCTCACGGGATACCTTATGTGGCGACTTGTTCAGCGGGGTTGGCCCAGGATTTACAGCGCAAAGTAAAAAAAGCCCATTCTATCAAAGGCCCCAAGTATATACAGATTCATGTCCCTTGCCCTTTAGGATGGCGTTACGAGTCAGCGTTTACCACTGAGGTGGGTAAATTAGCGGTTGAGACCGGGCTCTATCCTTTATTTGAATATGAAAATGGCGTTCTTAATTCCAGAAAAATTACCCCTAAGCCTGTAGAAGAATACCTGAAGGCGCAGGGTAGATATAAGCATTTATTGAATAATCCCGAGGAGATAAAGAAGATCCAGGATATAGCGGATAATAATATCAAGAAGTATGGCTTGAAAGCGGAAGTTCAGGCTGGCAGTTAGAACAAGGGGGTGCGTATGGGAAAACAGGCAAGAGCGATTGTGGATTTAAGCTTAAAGGATTTGGTAAAGGATTTGAATAAAGCCTATGCTGACGAGTGGTTGGCATTTTATCTTTATTGGTATATGGCCCAGGTTGTTTCAGGCAAGGCATATGAGGATATCCAGGAATTTCTGAACAAAATTGCCAAAGATGAATTAGAGCATGCCCAGGAATTAGCCGATTTGATTCTCAAATTGGGAGATGTTCCTATCGCCAATCCGATGGAATTAGAAAAGCACGCCAATGCGCCGTATATGATGCCGCCCAAGAATACCGCGGACATAAACAGGATAATCCGCATAGTCACCGAAGCAGAGGCATCGGCGATTGAGGTATATAATAAAATCGCCAAGAAGACATTTGGCAAGGATAATGTTACCTATCAATTGGTGACCCACATATTGTCAGAGGAAGTAGACCACGAAGAAACATTTGAAAACCTGCTAGAAAGATAGGAGACCTTAAAAAATGGCGAAAGTTACGGTAGATGTTTCAACTTGCGTAGGGTGCGGTTTATGCGAACAGTCTTGTCCTGACGTATTCCAGATTCAGGGCGATGGTATTGCCCATGTAAAAGTGCAGGTTTGTTCTTCGTGTAACTTGCAGGAAATAGCGGATCAATGCCCTGTTAATTCCATTAAGGTAAGCGAATAAGCGGTATTACTGCGCCTTTCTTCTTAATTCTTCTATAAATTTAGAGAAATATTCCTGTTTCTTTTGCGCCAGAATTCTCTCGCTGAAATCTTTTTTCTCCGCCTCAAATTTCTTATCGTCAATAGCGCCCCTGGATTTAAGTTTAATGATATAATAGCCTCCGGAGATATCAATGATCCCGCTAAAAGCCCCGTCTTTTAATTGCTCGGCAGCTGTCCACAAAGCGTCTGAAGCGCCGATACCTTCAATATAACTGCCGTATTTAAATGGCTTGGTAGCGTCGGATTTTAGCCCGAATTCTTTCGCGGCCGTGCCGAAGTCAGCGGGTTCTTTTAATTTATTCAGGCAATCTTGCGTTTTTTTCTTGGCTATCTCCCGGGCTTTCTCCCTGATAAGAGTTTCTTTTACCTTATCTTTTATGGTTTCAAACTCCGGGATATATGCCTCTTTTCTTTCCTTTAATCTCAGGGCGTAGTAATTCTTATCAATGTTAGCAACCGGCATGATTGCTCCGGTTTTGGCTTTTGAAAGGAAGCTCAGGATTTGCGGCGACCAGCCGATAGTGGGGATAGGCCCTGTCTGGGCGAACAGCCCGGTTTCTTTTATCTCCAGGCCGGAATCTTTGGCCAGCTTGGAAAAATCCTGATTTTTCTCCAGCCGCTGGATAACCTCTTTGATTTTAGCTTCAGATTCCGAGGAAACATATTCTATGTTAAAAGAGACGGGTTGTTTAAACTGAAAGGATTTCTTCGCGAAAAAATCCTTGATTTCATCGTCGGTAGCGGATACCTCTTTTATAAAATCTGAGGCCAGCCCGGCTATGTAGTCAGCGCTTATCTCCTGGTTAAGCTTGCGGTACTCCTGCTTGATTTCTTCTTCGCTGGTTTTGGCATTATCAGTGACCTGGTTATATAGCTTACCCAGGATCAGCTTTTGGCGGAGCTGCTCTTCAAATACGCGGGCCTGGGTACGGAATACATATTGGAGCATTTCGTGGTATATCTTGTTATCAAATCGGCCTTTGCGCTGGAAAAAGGGGAAGCTTTGGACTGTTTCGGTGACTTCTTTGTCGCTGGCGTTTATTTTACGTTTTTTGGCTTCATGCAATAATGTGAGCCAGTCCCAGGTCTGGGATTCCAGGTTCAGGTGCTGTTGTAACTCGGAGAATTTGTCTCCCAGCTGGATTATAGCCTGGTTTTTTACCGCCGCGTAGGCATCCCGAAATTCTAAAGTCGTAATTTTTTTCCCGAATAACTTCCCGGCATAACCGGATTCTTTCTTCTCGCGCACAGCATTGCCTAATCCCCAGAGGACGAATGCCGGTGTAATTATTATTGCCAGGACAATCCATACTTTTTTCGCAAACTTTTTATCGCTAAGTCTCTTAAGCATGTTGTTACCTCCCTTTGTAGCCCATATTATATACAAAAAACCATAATAATGCAATTTTTCCTTTACAAAATACCCTTAGCTTTGTATAATAGACAAGCTGTATTATTGAAGAAAGCGGAGTGGTAAAAATGGAAAATAAAATTTTAAAATTGGGCCTGCCTAAGGGCAGCCTGCAGGAAGCGACCTTTAAGATGTTCAGGAAGGCCGGTTTCAATGTTTCCGTCTCGGAGCGTTCGTACTTTCCTTCTATAGACGATGCCCAGATAGAACCGGTTTTATTGCGCGCCCAGGAGCTGTCCAGGTATGTCCAGGACGGGGCCCTGGATTGCGGCATCACCGGAGCGGATTGGATACTGGAGAATAATTCAAAGGTAACCAGAGTGAGCGAATTAATTTATGCCAAGCAGAGCCTGAATAAAGTGAGATGGGTTTTGGCGGTACCGGAGAATTCGGGCATAAAGACGGCCAAGGGTTTATCCGGCAAGCGGGTGGCCACTGAGTTGATCAATGTCACCCGGGAATATTTCAGGAAAAATAAAGTCAAGGTAGACGTGGAATTCAGCTGGGGGGCGACCGAAGTCAAAGTGAAAGCGGGCTTAGTGGACGCCATAGTAGAATTAACCGAGACCGGCAGGAGCCTGAGGGCGAATAAGCTGGTTGAAATAGCCACTATCTGCGAATCTACCACCCAGTTTATCGCCAATAGCGATGCTTATAGAAACGCCTGGAAGAGGGCCAAGATGGAGCAGATAGCCCTTCTGTTACAAGGGGCTATTGCCGCGGAAGAGAAGGTAGGCCTTAAGATGAACGCCAGGGAGAAGGACCTTAAAAAAATTATTGCGCTTTTGCCGGCCTTAAAAACACCGACCATTTCCGGGCTTTCCGGAGAAGGGTGGCTGGCTGTTGAAACAGTGATTGATGAACGGGTAGTGCGGACGCTGATTCCGGAATTAAAAAAAGCCGGCGCCTGCGGAATTATAGAATATCCGCTTAATAAAGTAATACCTTAAAAAAGGAGCGAGGGGAATATGCCTTGCGGTAAAAAGAGAAAAAGACAAAAGATAAAGACGCATAAAAGAAAAAAGATGCGCCGTCGTCTTCGCCATCTGAAGAAGAGAGCCTGGGGTTAATTAATCTTTAATAACTGGGTCTAATTTAATGGCTTCTAAGTTTAATAAGTACATTAAGGGGATTTTGTGTTTGTCCGCCCTTTTGTTCATAAATTCAGATAGCAAAGCCGTCGCCTTAGACAAGAAGGCTTCTTCAGCGTTAAGCCATTATATCATGGGAGTGATGCATGAGGATTTAGGCGAGCTGGATAATGCCATCGAGGAATACCAAAAGGCGATAAAAGTAGAAAGTGAAAATTCGGTTATTCACTTGAACCTGGCGGTCAGCTACCTGAAGAAGAACAACTATCCCGAAGCGGCAAAAGAACTAAAACTTGTCATAAAGCTTGACCCGGAAGCAGCAGAACCACACGCGATATTAGCCCTTCTTTATTCCGCCCAGAACCAGAAGGACCTGGCTACAGAAGAGTACGAGTTCGCGCTTAAGAATGCCTCTAAACTCCAGCCCAATAATATAGATATTTACCGGACTTTAGGCACTGTTTACCTGCAGCAGAAAAAATTTGATTCCGCGGAAAAAATTTACCGGACAATAATTGATATATCCCCTAAGGACGCAGAGGCGCATTTTTACCTGGGCAGCGTTTGCAATGAACTGGGCAAGAGAGAATCGGCGGTAGCGGAACTGAAAAAAGCGGTAGAGTTCAAGCCAGCCTACCCTGAGGCGTTAAATTATTTGGGTTATTTGTATGTAGAGGAAAACAAGAATCTGGACCAGGCAGAGGCGATGATAAAGAAAGCCCTGGAGATGGATTCCGAGAATGGCGCTTATATTGACAGCCTGGGTTGGCTGTATTTCAAAAAAGGTAAATTTAAAGAGGCCTTAAAAGAGTTAGAGAAGGCAAATGTTTTATTTAAAGACCCGGTTATCCGCGACCATTTGGGGGATGTTTATTTGAAAACCGGGCAGGCAGAGAAAGCAAAGGCAATCTGGCAGGAATCTTTGAAATTGAATTCTGACCAGGCCAAGGTTAAAGAAAAATTGGAGAATCTGGATAAACAATGCAACACCCAGACCCCGAAATTAAAAAATTAGAAGGCAAGGCAAAAGAGATACGGCGGTTGATTATCCGCATGCTCGCCAAGGCCAAGTCCGGCCATCCCGGAGGAAGCCTGTCGGCAACGGATTTGATCACCGCTTTATATTTTTCAGTGCTGCGCCATAATCCCAAAGACCCCGCCTGGCCAGGCCGGGACAGGTTCCATATGTCTAAAGGGCATTGCTGCCCTCTCTGGTACGCCTTGTTGGCCGAATCCGGCTATTTTCCCATTGATAAACTCTGGACCTTAAGGCAGTTTGGCTCTATGCTCCAGGGCCACCCGGACAGGCGCACTCCCGGAGTGGAAGTCGCTTCAGGTTCATTGGGGCAGGGATTATCTGTCGGCTTAGGCATGAGCCTGGCAGCCAGGATAGACAAGAAAGATTACCGGGTCTATGTTTTGATGGGGGACGGCGAAATACAGGAAGGAAATATCTGGGAAGCGGCGATGGCCGCGGCCCATTTTAAATGCGACAATCTATGCGGGATATTGGATTATAACGGTTTTCAGATTGACGGAAAAATCTGCGATATTATGGAATTAGAGCCCATAGCCGCCAAGTGGCAGTCATTCGGATGGCATACAATAGAAATAGACGGGCATGATATGAAACAGATTTTATCCGCTTACGGCCAGGCCAAGGAAATAAAAGGCAAGCCGTCTATAATCATCGGCCGGACCGTAAAAGGCAAAGGCGTTTCTTTTATGGAAAATACCTGCGACTTCCACGGCCGCGCGCCCACCAAAGAAGAAGAGGAAAAGGCGCTGAAAGAATTAGAGTAAGTTAAAAAATATGGCTGAACAATTATACCAACGCGACGTATACGGGCAGGCTTTGCTGGAGTTGGGGAGAAAGAATAAGGATATCGTTGTTTTAGACGCGGATTTATCCAGTTCAACCCGCACAGGCCTGTTTGCCAAGGAATTTCCGGAGAGATTTTTTAATTTCGGAGTGGCCGAACAGAACATGATGGCAACCGCAGCAGGCTTGGCCAGTTGCGGCAAGACTGTATTGGTTTCTACTTTTGCCATGTTCGCCACAGGCAGGGCCTGGGACCAGGTAAGAAACAGCGTCAGCTACAGCAATTTCAATATTAAAATAGTGGCTACCCATGCCGGAATCACCGTCGGGCCTGACGGCGCAAGCCACCAGGCATTGGAAGACGTGGCGTTGATGCGGGTTATACCGAATATGAAGATTATCGTTCCTTGCGACGGCCCCCAGACGCGTGAGGCAATAATGACCGCAGTGGATACAAAAGGGCCGTTTTATATACGCCTGGGAAGGCCTAAGGTAGTGACCATAGAAAACAAAGGCGATTTTAAGCTGGGGCAGGCCCAGGTTTTGACCAGCGGCAATGACGTTGCCATTATCGCCTGCGGGATTATGGTCAGCGAGGCCTTGCTTGCCGTGGGAGAACTTTCCAAAAAAGGTATCGCCGCCCGCCTGATAAATGTGCATACCATCAACCCCCTGGATAATGAAACGATATTAAAAGCGGCAAAAGAGACCCGTGGCATCGTGGTCTGCGAGGAACATTCTGTGATTGGGGGCCTGGCATCCGCAGTTGACGAAGTAGTCGCGGAAAATCATCCCACCAAAGTAGTGCGCCTGGGAATAAAGAACAGGTTTGGCCAGTCGGGAGAATCTGCCGAACTCTTGAAAGAGTATAAACTTACCAGCATAGATATAGAAAAGGCAGTCTCAGGTATTCTTTCTTAGCGGAAAAATTGAGTCATAGTGAGGTAGCAGGGTGATTGTTGATTCTTGCGCTAAATTAAATCTTTATCTGGCAGTTATTAATAAACGCAAGGACGGCTACCATAATATAAAAACCGTATTTGAAAGGATAGGCCTTTCCGATAGAATTATCCTAAAACCCCGCCGGGATAATAAAATAAAGATTATCTGCAGCTCGCCCCTGGTGCCGAAAGGCAAAACAAACCTTGCCTACCGCAGCGCTAAGCTGTTACAAGACAGTTTTCTGGTGAAAAAGGGCGTTGATATTGAAATACGCAAGCGTATTCCGGTCGGCGCGGGCCTGGGAGGCGGTTCCAGCAACGCTGCCGCGGTGTTATTGGGCTTAAATAAGCTTTGGGGATTAAATCTCGGGCAAAATAAACTGCTAAAGTTAGCCGCCGGCATTGGCAGCGATGTCCCTTTTTTTATTTATGACACTCCATTTGCCATGGGCAGCGGCAGGGGAGAGAAAATAAAACCTTTAAAGGCGCTTGGCAATGTCAAGCTTTGGCATGTCCTGGTAGTGCCTAAAATAGAAGTTTTAACCCCGGTTATATACAACAAATGGGATAGTTATTCTAGGTTGACAAGCCGCCCTCACGGTGATAAAATATTAACTTCAGCTTTAAAAAAAAGCGACCTTTCTTTAATCGCTAAATCCTTGTTTAACAGCCTGGAAAGGGTAACTTCCGGTTTATATCCTGAGGTAGCCCGCATCAAAGAAAGATTTATTAGTTTAGGCCTTAAAGCAGTTTTGATGTCCGGAAGTGGCCCGGCAGTTTTCGCCACTGTTCCTTCGAGAAAGGAGGCCGTATCTTTATGCAGGCAGCTTAAAGAAGAAAATAAGTTTTGGCAGGTTTTTGCAAGTCAGACACTTTGATTCTTTGAGCAACACAAGGAGGTTGTAAGATGGAAATAACGGAGGTCAGGGTATTTATCAAGGACTCACCCGATAAGAAGCTGAAAGCATACGCCACGGTAACTTTTGACAACGCCTTTGTAGTAAGGAATATAAAAGTAATAGAGGGTACCAGCGGCCTGTTTATCGCCATGCCTTCAAGGAAGGTCAAGCAGCCTTGTGTAAAATGCGGCTTTAAGAATGAATTGCGCAGTAAATACTGCAACCAGTGCGCCGCCCAGCTGCCTTTAGTTTCCCGGCCAATAGGCCAGGATGCCGCTAATAATGCCCAACTGGAGCATAAAGATATCGCTCATCCCATAACGCAGTCCTTCAGGGAATATCTGCAAAAAAGAGTTTTAGAAGCTTTCGGGCAGGAGAAAAAGAAGGGTCCAGGGGTTTCCGAGCACAGTGATATGGAGTAGCCTGATAGAAAAAATCTGCCCGGTAGTGTAATGGTAGCACATCAGAATTTGGGTCTGACTGTCAAGGTTCGAATCCTTGCCGGGCAATTGAGGAATAATATGCAGAAAAATATCGCAGCCATAATTTTAGCCGCCGGTAAAGGCGAACGGATGAAATCCAATACCCCCAAGGTATTACATGCCCTTTGCGGCAGGCCGATGCTGGATTATGTCCTGGATTCGGTGCGGGATTTAAAAATAAAAAAATCCCTGGTTGTCCTGGGGCATAAACACCAGGCGGTGAAGAAGCTTCTCCCCGCGGGGACAGATTTTGTTATTCAGAAAAAACTTCTTGGCACGGCGGATGCGGTAAAGAGCGCCCTGCCGAAGTTGAAAAGTTTTAAGGGTACGCTGCTGATTCTTTACGGCGATATCCCCCTGCTGAAAAAAGAGACTTTGCTCGGGCTGTTGAAATACCACATAAAGAGCAATGCCGATGCCACCCTGCTGGTTGCCCAACTGGATAACCCCGTTGGTTACGGCAGGATTTTAAGGGACGCATACTCCAGCATCTGCGGCATTGTAGAAGAGAAGGACGCCGATGATTTTCAGAAAGACATAAAAGAGATTAACACCGGCATCATCTGTTTTAATAAAGATAGGTTAGCCCAGGCTTTAAAAGAGGTAAAGCCGAATAACCGCAAGAAAGAATTTTACCTCACCGACATTATAAACATACTTTATAAGAAGAACTGCCTGATAGAGGGAGTGAGGATTTCCGATATAAACGAGGCGCTGGGGATAAATTCCCGGCAGGATTTGGCCAAGGCAAATAAGATTATGCAGCAGAGGATTAACGCGGAGTTGATGAAAAAAGGCGTTTCCATAATTGACCCCGATTCTGCCTTTATAAGTTACGGCGCCAGGATAGGCCAGGATACCGTGATTTATCCCTTTACAGTTATTGAAAGGAATGTTAAAATTGGAAGACGCTGTTTTGTCGGCCCCTTTGCCCATCTTAGAGAGGGCGCCGAACTCAAAGATGATGTGGTAGCGGGTAACTTTTTAGAGATTGTCCGTTCAAAGATAGGCTCTAAAACATTCGCAAAACATTTCTGTTACATAGGGGATACCAGTATAGGCCGCATGGTCAATATCGGCGCCGGTACTGTCACCGCGAATTTTGACGGAAAAGGCAAAGGCATCACCGTCATAAAAGACGGGGCCTATATCGGTTCGGATACTATTTTAGTCGCGCCGGTGAAAATCGGGCGTAATGCGGTAACCGGGGCAGGGACAGTCGTCCTGAAAAATAAAAATATCCCTGACGGAAGAGTAGGCGTGGGCGTGCCGGTCAGGTTATTAACAAAAAAGAGGTAGAGAAGATGGATAAATTAGCGGTTTTTAGCGGCAATGCGCATCCGGAATTAGCCAGGGAAATCTGTGATTATCTTAAGATCAAGTTATCGGATGTTTTTGTCGGCAAATTCAGCGAGGGGGAAACACGGGTCAAGATTAACGAGAATATCAGGGGCAAAGATGTATTCATAGTCCAGCCTACCTGTCCTCCCTCTAATGATACCTTGATGGAGCTTCTGATTATGATTGACGCCGTAAAGAGGGCGTCGGCGCAGCGTATCACCGCGGTGATGCCTTATTACGGTTATGCCAGGCAGGACAGGAAAGACCAGCCCCGGGTGCCTATTACCGCGAAACTGGTGGCTAATCTTTTGACTGTTGCCGGCGCCAACAGGGTCTTGACCATGGATTTGCATGCCGGACAGATACAGGGGTTTTTTGATATTCCGCTGGACCATCTTTTTTCCATCGGTGTCTTTATAGATTATTTTTCCAAATTAAAAATAAAAGACCTGGTTATTGTTTCGCCGGACGTGGGCGGGATAAAAATGGCCAGGGCTTATGCCAAGAGGATCGGCGCCGGCCTTGCCATAATAGATAAGAGGCGCGAATCCCCGGAAAAAACCGAAGCAATGCATATATTGGGCGAAGTAGAAGGCAAAAACGCGATTATAGTGGATGATTTGATTGCCACCGGCAGTTCTTTGTTTGAGGCGGTGGACACCCTGAAAAAAGGCGGAGCGGAGAATATTTACGCCGCTATCTGCCACGGGGTATTGTCGGGCCCGGCTATAGAGCGTTTGGATAATTGTAAAAACCTTAAAAAGCTGCTGATCACTAACAGCATACCTTTAGCTGACGGGAAAAAGCACGAGCGTGTCGAGGTGCTGTCGGTAGCGGAACTTTTAGGCGAAGCGATAAAAAGGATACACGGCGAGGAATCAGTAAGTTCACTGTTTGATTAACTATTTGATTAAAGGGAGAGAATTACAATGGAAGAGATATTTTTAGACGTAGAAGCAAGGCCGGAAGTAGGCAAGGTTAATGTCAAGCACTTAAGAGACAATGGGTTTGTCCCGGCGGTAGTTTATGCCGAAGGCAAAGAATCTTTGCCCTTAAAGATACCTACCAGCCAGCTGGTAAAACTGGTGCATCAGCATCATATAGAGAACGCGATTATCAGCCTGAAAGTCAAAGATGATAAGAAACAGAAATCCAGGGCCTGTTTGATTAAAGAGATCCAGTATGACCCGGTTACCGGGGATATCAAGCATCTGGACTTTAACGAGATTTCTCTGACTAAGGCCATCAAGGTAAACGTCCCGGTGACGGCAAAAGGCGAGCCGGTTGGAGTAAAGCAGGAAGGCGGCTCTCTGGAGCATATCCTCTGGGAAATTGAAATAGAATGTTTGCCTACCGATATACCTAAGGATATTGAAGTAGACGTGAGCGCTTTAAAAATCGGCGATTCGATACATATAAAAGATATAAAATTTGCGCCAAATCTCAAGGTTTTGTCTGACCCCGCTGCGGTTGTGATTTCCGTAGCTGCCCCGATGAAAGAGGAAGTCCCTGTGGAGGCGGTTGAAGGCGAAGAAAAGAAAGAGCCTGAAGTAATCAAGGAAAAGAAGGAAGTTCCGGCTGAGGGCGAAGAGGCAGGCAAAGAAGAGAAGAAAGAAAAGAAATAGGAAAATTAATCCTTGAATGAATGAAACTGATTGTGGGTTTAGGTAACCCGGGCGACATCTATAGAGACACAAGGCATAATATCGGTTTCTCTGTAATAAAGGCATTAGCAAAAGTTTATAAGATAAGTTTTAAGAGAGAGAGCGGTAGTTGTTCTTTGGTAGGCAGGGGCAAGATTGAAGATGCGGCGGTGGTATTGGCAATGCCGCTTACTTTTATGAATCTTTCAGGCAGCGCGGTAAGCGCGTTGCTTAAAAAGTATAAAGTCAGCCCGGAGGATCTGCTGGTAGTCTGTGATGACTTGGACCTGGAATTCGGCAGGATGCGCATCCGCCCCCTGGGTTCATCCGGCGGGCAGCGCGGGCTCAAATCCATAATCGCCGCGTTAAACAGCCAGAAGTTTTGCCGTTTGCGCGTCGGCATAGGCAGGCCGCATCCGGCCAGCGATGCCGCCGATTTTGTGCTCTCGCATTTTAAGAGGAATGAGCTGGCAGAGGCCAAAGAGATTATAGAGAGGGCCGGCGATTGCTGTCAGGTTTGGGCCACAAGAGGAGTAACAGAAAGTATGAATATTTTCAACACAAGGAGAACAAATAATGAATAAGTACGAGGCAATGTTTATTATCAAGCCGGATTTATCCGAGGATGAAAAGAAGGCGTTGTTTGCCCAGATCAGCGACGCGATAACCAAAAGCGAAGGCAAGGTCAGCCAGGCGAGTATCTGGTCGGAAAGAAGGAAAATGCATTTCCCTATCAAGAAGCAGCACGATGGAGTATATTACCTGGTTAATTTTGACGTAGCCCCTAGCGCTATAGTCCAGATAAGGCATACCTATACGCTTAACGAGAATATTTTAAGGGTACTTATCACCAGGCTGGAATAACACCCGGCCTTAAAGGAGTTTGAGATATGGCTAACCTTAATAAAGTATTGCTCATAGGAAATTTGACAAAAGACCCGGAATTGCGTTACACGCCCCAGGGCACAGCCGTGGTCAACCTGCGGATGGCGATAAACAGAAAATTCAAGAATAAGAACCAGGAGTTGAAAGAAGAGGTTTGTTTTATTACCGCGGTAGCCTGGGATAAACAGGCCGAGACTTGCAATCAATACCTGCATAAAGGCAGCCCGTTATTCGTTGAAGGCAGATTGCAGTCGCGTTCCTGGGAAGATAACGCCGGGCAGAAGCGCAGCGTAATAGAAGTAAGGGCGGAACGGATACAGTTCCTGGGCGGGGCTCCGGGTAAAACAGCCGCAGCGCCGGCCGAGCAGCAACAGGCACAGGAACCATCTACAGAATCAGCATGGTTAGAAGAAAGCGAGGAAGAACCAAATGAGAATCAAGACAAAGACAAAGCCGGGTATTAAAACTAAAAAAAGAGACGCGCTTTTACCGTTGAGGAAAAAAATCTGCCGTTTTTGCGCGGATAAGAACAGGGTCATAAATTATAAAGAGGTAAAAACGCTGGAATCGTTTATCAGGGAGAGGGGTAAGATCCTTCCCAGCCGGGTGTCCGGCAATTGCGCCAAGCATCAGAGAAGAATCACGGAGGCCGTCAAGCAGGCAAGGTTTCTTTCGCTCTTGCCCTATGCGCGGCTATAACTATGGAAGTTATCTTAACTAAAGATTCAGGAAAACTCGGTAAAACCGGCCAGGTTATAAAAGTAAAAGACGGCTTCGCGCGTAATTTTCTTATACCTAACGGTTTGGCCCTGCCCCTGACATCGCAGAATATGAAGAAGCTGGAGCAGGAAAAACAGGCCAAGGCAATGCAATTGGAGAAAGCCAGGAAAGAGTTTGAAGGGCTTAAAGCAAAATTAGAGAGCCTGTCTTTGACCATGCCTGTTTTGACCAAAGAGGAAGAAGATAAAATCTTCGGAAGCGTGTCCGGGCAGGAGATAGCCCACGCCCTTTCCGAGGAAGGCCTGACAATAGACAAGAATTCTATTATCCTGGATGAGCCGATAAAGTCTTTAGGTATTTACGAGGTCCCTATCAAGTTAGGCCCGGAAATTACCGCGAAACTCAAAGTCTGGATAGTCAAGAAGTAAGTGAGTGCATAATGGCAGATACGCTCCTGGAGAAACTCCCGCCGCAGAATTTGGAAGCCGAGATGGCAGTGTTGGGTTCAATGTTGCTGGATGAAGACGCTATTTCAGTGGCTTCCGAATCCCTGGACAGGAACTCATTTTATAAAGACAGCCACAGAAAGATATTTGAGGCGATATTAAACCTTTATAATGCCAACAAAGCCGTCGACATCATCACCTTAACCGACGAGCTCAAGAAAGACAATATCCTTGAAGAAATAGGGGGGGCAAGTTTCCTGGCCTCCCTCTCAAATTCCGTCCCCACCGCGGCTAACATCAGCCACTACGTTTCAATCGTCAAAGAAAAAAATATCCTAAGGACGCTTATCAATAACGCCACCCGGATAGTTTCCATGTGTTATGAGACCGAAGGAAACATAGATGAGGTGGTGGATAGCGCCGAAAAATTCATATTTGAGGTCAGCGATAAGAGGACCTTCGGCACTTACCTGCACCTTAAGGAGATCATTAAAGACAGCATTGAGACGATAGATAAGCTTTACCAGAAAAAGGCGCATGTTACCGGCATACCTACCGGGTATATAGATTTTGATATTATGACTGCAGGGCTGCAGCCTTCGGATTTAATAGTCGTCGCGGGAAGGCCCTCTATGGGCAAGAGCGCCCTTGCTTTGGGCATCGCGGAATATTCCGGAGTGGTGGAAAAAATTCCGGTAGCGCTTTTTAGCCTGGAGATGTCCAAGGAACAGCTGGTGCAGAGGCTGCTTTGTTCCCACGCTAAAGTGGACGCGCATAAGGTCAGGACCGGCTACCTTGCCACTTCGGATTGGCCGAAGCTGACCGCCGCGGCAGGAAAACTTTCGGAAGCGCCTATATACATAGATGACTCGCCGGCAATCTCGGTGATGGAACTGCGGGCCAAGGCGCGCAGGCTTAAGGCGCACCACGATATAAAATTGATTGTTTTAGATTATCTCCAGCTGATGCGGGGCTCAAGCAATATAGAAAACAGGCAGCAGGAGATTTCAGAGATTTCCCGTTCTTTAAAAGCCCTGGCAAGGGAATTGCACGTCCCGATTGTGGCAATCAGCCAGTTATCCAGGGCGGTTGAGTCGCGCACCGACCACCGGCCGCAGCTTTCCGACCTCAGGGAGTCGGGGGCGATAGAGCAGGATGCCGATGTAGTTGTGCTCATATTAAGGGAAGAGTATTATAATCCCACCCCTGACAACCAGGGCGTGGCAGAGGTTATAATAGCCAAGCAGCGCAACGGCCCGGTGGGGTCGCTGAAGCTGGCTTTTATAAAAGAGTATCCCAGGTTTGAAAATATGGCCCGGGCGGAATAAAGAAAAATATTGCTTTTGAAGGGTAATTTATATATAATAACCATAATGCGCAGAAAATTTATTCTATTTTTGGCATCTTTTTTAATATTAGGGACAGTTTCATTTTCTTTCGCAGAAGAGGCACCCTCCGGATCCACGCTTCAACCCGCAGAAAATTCCAAAGAAGAGGCCCCGGCCCAGGCGCCGGCAGAAGCCAAGACAATCACCGCGATAGAAGTAAAAGGGAATAAAGCCATAAGCACCAATACCATCATCTCTAAGATGAAGGCCCATATGGGCAGCGCCTACAATGAGAACGTCATCAGTGATGATTTAAAGCGGCTTTATCTGCTGGGTTTTTTCAGCGATATAAAAATGGATACCGCCCCTTACAAGGATGGGTTAAAGATAATCATTACGGTTGTGGAAAGGCCGGTCATTGAAAAGATTACTTTTTCCGGGATAGCCCGCCTAACCATGAAGGACGAAAAAATCAAGCAATCCCTGAAATCAAAAGAGACCCAATACCTGGATTATCCCAGCCTGTCCGAAGACGTAAGGACACTTAAGAAAATGTACGAAAAGATAGGTTATGGCCAGGCGGAAGTGGATTATCAGGTTTCTGTCAGCAAAGAGAACAACAAGGCAAGCGTGCAATTCACCGTAGTTGAGGGAAAAAAGATTACCATAAAGAAAATTTTGGTGGAAGGAAACAAGAACTACAAAGCAAAGCGTATTTTAGGGTTATTAAAGACCAAGCAAGGATGGCTTTTTAATGCCGGCTTGTATAAAGAGGATGTTTTGAAAGAAGATATGGAGCGCTTAAAGGCGTTTTACCATAAAGAAGGTTTTGTGGATGTGGCGGTTGATTATGAAGTCAATGCCGACGCTAAAAAGCCGTATTTCTTATATGTCACCATAAAAATAGAGGAAGGCAAAAAATATTTAGTGGGCAATGTGACCATAGAGGGTAATAAAAATGTTTCCGAAAAAGATGTCATCTCCAAGCTAAGCGAGTGCGTGCCGGGGAAAGTTTTCAGCCAGGAGGCTTTAAAGCAGGACGTAGTCAATATCCAGGGGCTCTATTTTGACCGGGGGTATATTTCCGCCCAGGTCCAGGAAGCAAGTTCCCTGAACTCCGCTACCAGCCGGGTAGATGTGGTTTATCACATCACTGAAAACGATGTCAATTATGTGGACAAGATTAAAATCAGGGGTAATGTCAAGACCAAAGACGTGGTCATCAGGAGGGAACTCCGGATTCACCCCGGCGATAGGTTTGACGGGGATAAATTAAAGCGCAGCAAGGAAAGGCTGCAAAATTTAGGATTTTTTGATGAGGTAAGCTATGACACCGCGGAGACCCAGGCTCCGGATAAGAAAGACCTGTTGGTGGACGTGAAAGAAACCAAGACAGGGTCTTTCAGTTTCGGCGGCGGTTACAGCACGGTGGACCAGTTCGTGGGGTTTGTGGAGATAGAACAGAAGAATTTTGATTGGAGGAATTTCCCTTATTTTACCGGCGGCGGGCAGGATTTGAGGTTGCGCGCCTCAATGGGTTCGGTGACTAATGATTTTGACTTGAGTTTTACCAACCCCTGGATTTTTGATTACCCGGTGTCTTTCGGGTTTGACGGCTACAAGCGCAGCCATGACAGGGATACCGAAGTAGGTTACGGTTATTCAGAAGATGTAATCGGAGGCGACCTGCGCCTGGGCAAGGAGATATCCGAATATACCAGGGCAAGCCTGACTTATCGGCTGGACAACATAAATATTAAGGATGTTTCGGATACCGCCACCAACGATTTAAAAGACGAAAAAGGCAAGAATACAATCAGCAGCCTGGAGTTCGGCCTTGGCTATGACAGCCGGGATAATGTATTTGATACCAAGAAGGGCGATATTTTAAGCGGCAGCCTGGAAGTCGCCGGCGGGCCGTTTGCCGGCAGCAAAAACTTTCTTAAATTTTTCAGCCGGGCTTCGCATTTTTTTCCGATGTTCCGCAACTCGGTCCTTGAGTTCAGGGGCAGGTTGGGCCTTAGCCAGGCCTACGGAGATTCCGATAAGGTGCCTTTGTATGAAAGGTTTTTTGCCGGCGGCGCAGCCACAATCAGGGGCTATCACGAGAGGCAGGTCGGCCCTGTTGACCCTAATTCCAAGGATCCCCTGGGCGGCGACGCGTTGCTGGTCGGCAATATAGAATACACTTACCCTTTATTTGATTTTCTTAAGGTAGCGGCATTTTACGATGTAGGAAACGTATGGCAGAAGATAGGTGATATCGGCACGACCAAAAACGCCAATGGCGTTGACGGTTCAGGCGGTTTTAAATCGGGGATAGGCATAGGGGTAAGGGTCAAGACGCCCATCGGCCCTATCACCCTTGATTACGGTATACCTCTTAATAAAGAACCCGGCGAAGATACCCGCGGCAGCGGCAAGTTCCATTTTAGCGCCAGCCACGGGTTTTAGCGTAGTTCAAATCGTAGACTAAATCAGGTGTGCTCATCAAGAAAATCGCTTTCGGCGATAACTGTAAGCGATTTTCGCAGTGGTGTAGGAAAGTACACTTTCCTACACCATGAAAAAGGAGGAAGGTTAAATGAAGAAGGCAACAGGAATTTTGTTGGGAGTGTTTTTTGGTTTAACCGTTATAACCGGCGTTGCGTTTGCCGCCGATAAATTTGCCTATGTTGATTTGAGCCGTCTCTTCAGCGAATACGGCAAGACAAAAGATTACGATAAGGCCCTGACCGAAAAGCAGAATGTTTATGAAGCGGACAGGACTAAAAAAGTAGGGGATGTCAAGCAATTCCAGGAGAAATTGAATTTATTAAGCGATAAGGAAAAAGAATCCAAGCAGGCAGACCTGCAGCTAAAGGTCAAAACCCTTCAGGAATATGACCGCCAGAAACAGACCGACCTGCGTAAAGAGCAGGACGAGAAGATGAAGGAGATACTTAAGGATATTGAAGACGCGGTTAAGAAATATTCCGAAAAAGAAGGCTACACTATGGTATTTAATGACAGGGTATTGGTCTACCAGTCCAAGAGCCTTGACATTACCGATAAGATTGCGGTAATCCTGAACAACGGTTATAAGAAAAAATAGAAGATGCAGAAGACTCTGAAAGAAATTGCAGAGCTCGTCGGCGGCAAAGTATCAGGCGATAGTAAGGTTATAATTACGGGAGTAGCGGGGATAAAAGAGGCCCGCGAGGGCGATATTACCTTCCTGGCTAATCCCAAATATTTTCCTCTTATAGATAAAACACGAGCCTCGGCAATCATCGTTTCCAAAGACGCCGGCGCCTCGTCCAAACCTGTCGTCCTCACCGAGAATCCTTCTCTGGCATTTGCCAAGGTAGTGGCTTCTTTTGCCCCCTGTGAAACAAAGCATCCCAAAGGCATACACCCTGCCGCGGTATTAGGCAAGAACGTAAAGTTGGGCAAGAACGTGGCCATCGGCCCTTATGCTGTGGTGGAGGACGAAGTTTCCATAGGGGACAATAGTATAATCTATGCCGGTTGTTTTATCGGGAACAATACCGTAATCGGCGAGGATACGCTGATTTACGCCAATGTTTCTATACGCGAACGGATAACTATCGGCAACCGGGTGATTATCCACAGCGGCACGGTGGTGGGCTCAGACGGTTTTGGTTTCGCCAGCATAAGCGGCCTGCACCATAAGATTCCCCAGATAGGCACCGTAGAGATATGCGATGACGTGGAGATAGGCGCTAATGTTACCATAGACCGGGCGCGTTTTGAAAAAACTATCATCGGCCGCGGCACAAAAATTGATAACCTGGTCCAGATTGCCCATAACGTGGTAATCGGAGAGAATTCCATTATAGTGGCGCAGGCAGGGATTTCCGGCAGCACGGTCATCGGCAACAACGTGACTTTAGCCGGCCAGGCCGGGTTGGTCGGGCATATTACCGTCGGAGACAATGCGATAGTGGCGGCACAGGGAGGGGTAACTAAATCCGTGCCCGCCAATACTATGGTGTCGGGGTATCCGGCTAAACCGCACGATGTAGCAAAACGGGTAAATGCCTGCGTGCAGAACCTCCCAAAACTATATGAGACAGTAGCTCAGCTTAAAAAGAAGATAGAGGAGCTGGAAGCAAAAGATAAAAAAAGGTAGCTATTAATTATGATTAAACAAAAGACAATCACCAAAGAAGTCGGCTTAAACGGCATCGGCCTGCATACCGCCAATAAGGTAAAGGTGGTATTTAAGCCGGCAGAGATAGACGCCGGAATTAATTTTATCCGCACTGACCTGCCTAACAGGCCGGTAATCAAGGTATCGGCTGAAAGCGTTTCTTTGCCTACCCGTTCCCCGCGGCGCACCTTAATCAGCAAAGACGGCGTAGAAGTGCAGACTATTGAGCATCTTATGGCGGCGTTATCAGGGCTGGGCATCAATAATATTAACATTGAAATTGATAACGTTGAGCTGCCCGGCATGGACGGCAGCAGCCTGAAATTTTTAGAGATATTAGATCAGGCGGGGATTAAAGAACAGGAAAAAGAGTGCCATTATTATTCCATAAAAGACCCCATTTTCGTGGAAGAAGACGGCGCGTCAATTATAGCCCTGCCTTGCCCGGAATTTAAGGTTTCTTATACTTTAGAATACAGGCATCCTTTGTTACAGACAGAATTTTTGGAGGTCAAGGTGGATGCCGGTATATTCCGGAATGAAATCGCCCAGGCGCGCACCTTTTGCCTTGAGAGCGAAGCTGATGAATTGCGCAGGAAGGGTTTTGGCTTAGGCGCGAATTATGATAATACCCTGGTAGTAGGCAAGAGCGGGGTAATACAAAATAAATTACGCTTTCCCGACGAGTTTGTCCGCCACAAGATACTGGATTTAATCGGCGACTTGTACCTTTTGGGTTGCCCGATTAAAGGCCATATCATCGCTTTAAGGAGCGGCCATTCCCTGAATTTAAATATAGTCAAAAAAATAAGCGAACAGAGGCAGAAATCCATGTTAGGCGGCATAAGCCTGGGCCATCTTTCTCAGAAAGAAGAGGCCAAGGAATTGGATACTGCCATGATTATGAAGATATTACCGCACCGCGAGCCTTTCCTTTTTGTGGACAGGGTAATCTATCTGGATAAAGGCAAGCACGCCACCGGCATAAAAAATGTAACCATCAATGACTATTTCTTTAAAGGGCATTTCCCCGGCAAGCCGGTGATGCCCGGAGTTTTGATTGTAGAGGCAATGGCGCAGGTGGGCGGGATAATGATGCTCGCTCCCGACGAGAACCGCGGGAAGCTGGCATTTTTCCTCTCCGCCGATAATATTAAATTCAGAAAGACAGTGGTCCCCGGAGACCAGTTGATACTTGACGTAGTTGCAGGCAAGATAAGGTCAAAGACCGGGCAGGTGCACGGGAAGGCATTGGTAGACGGCAAAGTGGTAGCGGAAGCGGATTTGATGTTTGCCCTGGTGGAAAATTAATGATAGACATACATCCTACAGCTATAGTTTCTAAAAAAGCAAAACTTGCCGAAGATATCAAGGTCGGCCCTTTCAGTGTTATCGGGGACTGCGTAAAAATCGGGCCCCAGGTTAAAATCAGCGGGCATTGTTTGATTGAGGGCAATACCACTATCGGCAGCAACTGCGAAATTTTTTCCGGCGCGGTCATCGGAAGCCGGCCCCAGGATTTAAAATACAAAGGCGAGAAAAGTTTCTTGGAGATAGGCGATAACAATATCATCCGTGAATACTGCACCTTTAACTTAGGCACAGAAGAGGGCGGCAAGACCGTCGTCGGCAACAATAACCTTTTCATGGCTTATTCGCACGTCGCCCATGATTGCGTAGTGGGGAACAATTGCGTCATCGCCAATAACGGTACCCTGGCAGGCCACGTTACCATTGAAGATATGGCGGTAATAGGGGGCCTGGTGGCAATACATCAGTTTGTAAAAATAGGCAAACTTTCTATTATCGGCGGCTGTTCCAAGGTAGTGCAGGATATTCCGCCCTACTCAACCTGCGACGGCCATCCGGCGCGGGTGTATGGTTTGAACCTTATCGGTTTAAGGCGTCATGATATTGCCAGAGAATCTATCAAGCAGCTTGACTGTACCTTTAAGATATTGTTTAACTCCGGCCTCTCGGCCAAACATTCCCTGGAAAAAATTGAGAAGGAAGTCCAGTTTACTCCGGAAGTAACTTACCTGGTAAATTTTATAAAAAATTCAGAAAGAGGCATAGCCCATTCCTGCCGCCTGAAAGAGTAGAAATATGGAAAAGATAGGACTGATTGCCGGCAATAGAAAATTCCCCCTTCTCTTCTCCCTGGCCGCAAAGAAAAAAGATTACTATATTGTCGCCGTAGCCATAAAAGGCGATACCTCCCGTGAGTTAAAACCGCTGGTTGATAAAATCTACTGGCTGGGCCTTGATGAGTTCAGTCGGATGTTCGAGATATTCAAGAAGGAAGGCATAGATAAAGTAGTGATGGCCGGACAGATAAGCCCCCGCCGGCTTTTCAGCAAAGAGGTAAACAAGGACGAGTTATTAAGGAATTTGCTTGCCAACATGAAAGATAAAAAAGCCGATACCATATTCGGCGGCATAGCTGATAAATTAAAAGAACACGGCATAGAGCTTATAGATTCCACCACTTTCATCGGAGATTTCCTTCCTCAAAAAGGCACCCTTACCAGGTTAGAGCCGAATTTTTCCGCCTGGGAGGATATCTATTTCGGCTTGGATTTAGCCAAAGCCATTGCCTATCTGGATATCGGCCAGACAGTTGCGGTCAAGTCCAAAGCCGTGGTCGCGGTTGAGGCATTAGAGGGGACGGATAACCTTATCCGCAGGGCGGGCAAGATTACCGGCGGCGGCATCACCCTGATTAAAGTCAGTAAACCCAAACAGGATAAGCGTTTTGATATACCGGTGGTGGGGTTAAATACTATCAAGAACCTGGTAAAAGCAAAAGCCGCCTGCCTGGCTATTGAGGCGGGAAAGACCCTTTTTATAGACAGAGAACAGAGCATAAAATTAGCCGATAAGCACCGCATTGCCATTGTGGCGGTATAAAATCTCTTGACAGCCGGGCAATTATTAGGTATAAATAAGCTATCTAAAAGGAGGGCGGTATGGCAAAAGCAATTTCAAAAGCGGTAACATTCAAACTGACTGCGCCAAAGGCAAAAAAGGTAAGCGTAGCCGGAAGTTTCAATAACTGGGATGTCAAATCTCATCTGGCGAAAAAAGGCCTTAAGGGCAATTGGTCAACCAAGGTCAGCTTGAAGCCGGGTAGATATGAATATAAATTCGTGGTTGACGGCGCCTGGATGAATGATCCGGATTGTAAAAACAGCGTTTACAACACTCTCGGGTCACAGAATTCTTTAGTAGAAGTAAAGTAAATTATAGCCCCACCTAACTTAAGCTTTGTAATTCTTAAGAAGGTGGGGTTTTTTGTCCGATGAAATATATCTATGGCCCGGTGCCGTCCCGCAGATTAGGCTTATCCTTAGGGCTAAGCATAACTCCCCACAAAACATGCAGCTTTGACTGCGTCTACTGCCAGCAGGGCAAGACCAGTCAAACCACCCTGGAAAGAAAAGAATACATTTCCATATCAGAAGTCCTGGATGAATTAAGAGCGTGGGTGTTAAACCACGCCGAGGAAGAGAAGAAGCTGGATTACATCACAATTTCCGGTTCAGGAGAGCCGACATTAAACACAGAAGTAGGCAGGCTGATTCATGAGATTAAGAAAATCAGCACCCGTGCGGTGGCAGTGATTACCAATTCATCTCTTTTAGGCGATGCCGCAATCCGCAAATCGCTTTTAGCCGCGGATTTAATCGTGCCGTCATTAGACGCGGTCACAGAGCAAACTTTCCAGAAGATTGACCGCCCGCATCCGGGTATAAAAATTGAGGATATCATCAATGGCTTAGTGGAGCTAAGGAAAGAATTTTCCGGTAAAATCTGGCTTGAGGTGATGCTGGCAAGCGGGATAAATGACGACCTAAGGTATCTCAAGAAATTAAAAGAAGTTGCGGATAAGATAAAGCCGGATAAAATCCAGCTGAATTCTCCGGTGCGCACCACTGCTGAGGCAGATATAATCCCCGTCGCTGAAACTAAACTTAAAAGAATCAGGAAGATTTTAGGCGAGAAATGTGAGATAATTTGATTTTCGCGCCTGTCGCCTAATGGATAAGGCACCAGTCTTCGGAACTGGGTATTGGTGGTCCGACTCCACCCAGGCGCACTTAACTCAAATAAAAAGCAAGAGTTGAGGCTCACTGTTTCAATTCAGTAACCTCACCCTTGCTCTGGAAGGGCGGTAACTATAAACGACCTTTATTTTATCAGCCTTCCATTTTTAAGTATACACTAGTAATTTCTCATTTACAAGGGGGGAGCATGAAAAAGCTGCTTATTTTTATTATCGGTTTAATGACAATGGCCTGGTTTGCTTTTTGCCTTGCCCAAGAGCCAAAACAAGCCAAAGTGATTGAGGCGCAGGCCGGAGAGAGTTTCACAATCACGCTGGAAGCCAATAAGACTACCGGTTACGAATGGCAATTCGCCAAACCGTTAGATGAAAGCATGGTTCAGTTGATAAGTTTAGATTATTTAATAGATAAAACCGAACTTATGGGCGCAGGGGGCAAGCAGATATGGGTCCTTAAGGCGCTTAAAGCAGGGAAGACGGTTATTTATTTTAAGTATGTGCGTTCCTGGGAGAAAGGTATTCCTCCGGTAAATGAAGAAACCTTTATAATTGTGATTAAGAAGTAACGCATGAACCTTAAATTAATAATAGCTTTATCTCTTCTCCTTTTGGCCGCTCAAAGCGCATTTGCCGGGCAGCCTGGAAGAGGGGCATTTGATCAATACATAAACAATAGCACTAACGGAAGCAGCTTTCAACAGGCTGTGGTCCTGCCGGATATATGCGATTATAGCAAATGCAAAACCAAAGATTGCCTGGCCAAGGTATTTAATAAGACGGTGCTCAGCCAGGAATTAAAATATGTTTCGGATAATTATGGCAAAAGAGGCAAGGACTGGGATATCTCGGGTTTTGAAGAGGTAGAATCATATGTTTTTGATAATTATAAATATTATGACGACCTGGGTATTGAAATAATGGGGACCGGAGAAGATAAAGTTTTGCATTTTGACATCACTGTTTCTGTTAACGCGCTTAGAGAGAAGCAATTTAGTTTATAGGGGAGGCGAAGTACCTATGACTGGTAGAATGATTTCAATTCTGTTAGCTTTTATGCTTGTATCCGTAGGAATTGGTAATGCGGAAGAGAAGGGGGCAGGTATGAAAATATTCAGCCCGGAGTTTGAGAATAATGGATTTATTCCTAAGAAATTTACTTGCCAGGGAGCGGATGTAAATCCAGCCTTGATTATTGAAAATATACCTAAAGAAGCGAAAAGTTTAGCGTTAATCGTTGATGACCCTGATGCTCCTATGGTGACATGGGTTCATTGGGTTGTATTTGATATTGCGCTTATTAATCGCATAGAAGAAAACAGTATCCCGGGAAAACAAGGGCTTAACGATTTTAGCAGGAAGGACTACTGTGGCCCATGCCCGCCTTCGGGAACGCACCACTATTTCTTTAAGATATATGCTCTTGATAAGATACTGAATTTAAGCGAAGGCATAGCCAGTAAGGAATTAGAAAAAGCAATGGAAGGGCACATATTAGAGCAAGCCGAGCTTATTGGATTGTATAAGAAAACGAGATAAAGGTAGAATCAGCCCATTGACAGGAATCCGTTTAGGGCTACAATGAACCGTAGCGCTACGGAGGCAGTAATATGGGGTTAAGGTAGGTTAAATTTAAAGGCAACTCTCTGAAATAGGGGGTTGCCTTTTAAGTAGGAGGTAACATGAAAGATGGTAGAAAGAAACAAATATTTTCTCAAAGCACCATTAAAAATTTCTTACGGGTTTTACTTAGATCTATTCCTTTTATTCCAGCGCCCGAAATCTATGATATTATAGAAGGATTGAAGCGTTCTCGAGTTTCTATGGATGAAAAGATTAAAAAAGCGTACGATTCTTTACAGGAAACATCAAATTTAATAAGCGACCTTGAAATTGATCTGAAGGAAAGAACTAGAAAATTGCTTGTTCTTCGAGAAGAGTGCGATAGATATTCAAAATTAGCTGAGGTTGAAGAAGAAAAAGTAAAAGCATTATTGCAGCAGCTTGAGTTTTCATTAAGTAAAGGGAAAGCTCGTGAAAGATGGGTAAGTTTTGCAATAAATCTTGCTGCAGGGGTTATTATTTTTATAATCGGAATTTTAGCTAGTCCTATGATTCGAAGATTGTTGGGGGAGAATTAATTTACCTAATGACTTCAGCTTTACCGTGGGCAGATAACAGGAGAAATCTGTGATAATTTAAGCGGATTCTCTAAGGTATAGCGCGAATTGAATAAAGAATACTAGAAGAAGTGCTTGTTAAGTTAGGAGGGGCATAATGATCGATCCGCGGGTAATTTCAAGATTCAGGAAAGAAAAATTCATTAGAGAAAAGTCCGAAGATGATTTTCGGGATACTTGACTTTACCCCTTACTCTGTACAGCTCGTAGGATTTGTAGCAATATTGCTCCCAAAGTTTCTCACCTAAAGTCTCAGCTATTAACTGAATTCAGCTCAGAACTATTGGAAATGCAGGGAGGCGAAGTTAAAGCTATTAATTAAATTGATTGAAAGGAAACTTCAACTCGGCAGGTTTGACCTCTGGCGTTCTGATAAGGATCTCGGTGGGAGTTAGTATTTAAAAGGGAAGGGAATGAAGATGGGAGAAAAAATTGTTTTTATTTTAGGTGCTGGTTTTTCTAAGCCAGCAGGGGCACCTCTGGTAGATGAGTTTATTCGAGAAGCAAAAGATATTTATGCGAATGGACAAGAGGAATTGAACGAGCTCGAAAAAAGATTTTTCGGGGAGGTATTTACATATTACAGCGATTTACGCAAAGCCAGGACAAAAATAAAATTCGATATCGATAATATAGAAGAATTGTTTAGTATTTTGGATATAAACATTTCTTCGAGTAAAGAACAATCTCTTGGGGCGGTTAGAAAAGCACTTATTTATCTCATCATAAAAACTTTAGATATTACAATTAATGAGAGTAAGTATAATCTATATTATGATTTTATACAGAGATTGAAAGGTGGTAACTATAATTTTTCCTTCATTACTTTTAATTATGATTTAATATTGGAGCGAGCCATGGAAAATGGGAGTTACCATTATAATTACTGTTTAGATCTCAACGCGTCTTCCATTCCTCTAACAGAAAAGAAAATTCTTAAATTGCACGGTTCTTCAAACTGGCTTTTATGTACTAATCCTAAATGTCGAAATCTAATGCTCTTAGATCAAAAAGCATTAAGGGAGTTATATACTCAAGGTTGTAATAAATGTAAGAAAGAAGCTATTCCTTTGCTTATTCCGCCCACATGGAATAAGAATATAGAATTAGATTACTTTAGAAATGTATGGTGTTATGCCTTCGAAGAATTGAGGCAGGCAAATAAGATAATAATCATCGGTTATTCGTTGCCGGAAACAGATATTTATTTTAGAGATTTTCTTACTTTAGCATTAAAGGACAACAATTATCTAAATAAAATAATCATTGTTAATTCTGATGGAAGAGTAAAAAATAAATTTAATTTATTTTTAGAAGAGAATTTCTCACGTAGGTATTTTAAATTTATTGAAGAAGCATTTGAAGTAAAAAGTGAAATTCCTAAATTTACAACAAGTGATCTATTAGAACACGATGTTTATTATAACTGGGATGCATGGCTATAACAAAAGCTCAAGGTGTTCATGCGGTTTTCTATCTAATTGGGAAGCCTCCCAACACAAGCTATACAACGCGCCTACTTATCCAAAAATCTTTCTTTACCGCCGACCGAGATTCTGTTATAATCAAACTCTAAATTAAGAAGATAGGTGGGGCCATTAGCTCATCCATTGAATAGGTGGATTTTCCACCAAAAAGCGGTGGACAGGCGCTAATGGCTGGACGATAATAAAATAGGGCCATTAGCTCAATTGGCGGAGCAGGACACTCTTAATGTCAAGGTCGTAGGTTCGACTCCTACATGGCCCATTTCTTTTTAGGCTCCTTTGAAAAATTACGAATTACTTGAACATACCGCCGATATAAAAATCAGAGTTACAGCCGGTAACCTGAAGGAATTATTCATAAACTCTGCCGAAGCAATCTTTGATATCATCGCCGAAAGAAAAGATATCAAGCCCGCCAAAAAAATAAAAATACCAATATTAATACCTTTAAGAGAAGGCGCGGATACTGTTAAGGAAATGTTTATTGGCTGGCTGAATGAACTGCTTTCCTTATCCGCGGTCAAAGAAATAATATTTTCTGATTTTAAAATAATAAAATTGGAAGAGAGCGGTTTGCAGGCAGAGGCAATGGCTGAAAAGGCAGGGAACTATAGGATGAATACAGAGATTAAAGCCGCCACCCACCACGAATTAAAATTGGGAAAAACTAAATCCGGCTGGCAGGCAGAGGTGATTTTAGATGTCTAATAGCTGGGAAGGCCCCTTAGAAAAAATTGATGATTACCGCTGGCAAATCCCCAAGTCATACAAGGGCGGGATGCGCGTGCCGGGGATTATCTACGCCGATGAGAAACTCTTAAAAGACATCCGTAATGATAAAGCTATGGAGCAGGTGGCTAATGTGGCGTTTTTGCCGGGGATAGTCAGGGCGTCAATGGCCATGCCTGATATCCACTGGGGTTTTGGTTTTCCGATTGGAGGAGTTGCCGCTACCGACCCTGAAAACGGCGGAGTGATTTCTCCCGGCGGCGTGGGTTATGACATAAATTGCCTCTCCGGGGATACTTATATTCTTAATGAATTAGGATACAGGATAAAAATAAAAGATTATGAAAATGATTACGCTCGGAGAAAATTAATTTGTCTGGATTTTAATAAAGATAAGACAGTTAGTACTGATGTAGTAAGATTCCTGAAGCAAAAGCCTAAAACTACGGTGCTTAACCTTATTACTGAGACAGATAGATGTGTTGAGGCAACTTCAGACCATCCATTTTACACAAAAAATGGCATGAAAGAATTAGGTAAGCTTCTGCCGGGAGATGAAATAGCGATTTGCCCGTTTGAAGGCGTTGATTATCAAGAACCATTGTCAGATGTGCTTATTGATAGAGATATAATTACTGATGCGGCATTTAAGATAGGCAAGACTTCTGGCGGTAATGCTATTGGGCAGATTTTAGCGCACCTGGATAAGATAGGAATGTTACCATTGCGGTATAACTCTGAGCAACTGCCTTATTTAATCAGGCTTATGGGTTATTGTTTCGGAGACGGGTTGATATACTTCAGCGGGAAAGAATGCGGCGGTACCGTTTGTTTTTATGGCAATAAAGAGGATTTAGAAAGAATAAAGGCAGACTTATTAAAGATAGGCTTTAACTCGTCTATCTATTCAAGGCATAGGCATCATAAAATAAAGACTATGTATGCCACTACAGAATTCGATAGAGATGAATTTTGGCTCAAAGTTAGTTCTTCCGGCTTTGCGTTGCTTATGGTGGCGTTAGGCGTCCCGTATGGCAATAAGTGCCGTCAGCCCTATGATTTACCGCAATGGTTATTTAAGGCTGCTTTATGGCAAAAGAGGCTATTTCTTGCAGGATTGTTTGGTGCGGAGTTATCATCTCCTAAAACTATGACAGGCAGCGGCTATAATTTTTATCTGCCGGTTTTATCAATGAATAAAACCGGAGAGAATATCGCTTCTGGAGAAAAATTCTTACGGGAAATTTCAATATTACTTAAAGAATTTGATGTTGACACTTTAAAGATAAGCCAGCGTAAAGAATTCATAAACTGCGAGGGATTAGTTTCTTATCGCCTGAGATTGATATTATCAGGAGAGGCAAAAGACCTGTTGAATCTTTACGGCAAAATCGGCTTTGAGTTTAACGAGAAACGCACCTTTTTAGCAAACATGGCAGTTGGGTATCTAAGAAAAAAAGAGTCAATATTAAGAGAAAAAAGGGAGGTCGCAGCCCTGACCCCACAATTGTATCATTCCGGGCAGTGGGATAAGCAGTGCCTATTTGATTACCTGAAAAGTTCTGGTTATATATCTGATAGATTTATTGAACGCTCATTGTATGAGCCTAGAGAAACAAGCCCTAGGTCATGGAAAGAAACAATGACTTTTGAGGAATATATTCAGAAGGCCACTGAGGGCTTGGGCGATTCGGGGGTTGTGTGGGAGCGGATATTAAATATTTCGGATATTGAATATAGTGATTATGTGTATGATTTTACCGTTGCTCACCCCCATCATAATTTTATCGCTAACAATTTTGTAGTTTCAAACTGTGGCGTCCGGCTCTTAAAAACTAATTTAGAATACGACGGAATAAAAGATAAAATAGAAGATTTGGTTTACGCCTTATTTTCTGATGTCCCTGCTGGCGTGGGTTCAAAGGGCGATATTCGGGTCACCCAGAGAGAAGAAAAAGAAATCTTGCTCAAAGGTTCAAAATGGGCGGTAGAAAAGGGCTACGGCACCCAGGAAGACCTGGAGTGCACCGAGGAATACGGGGCAATAGCAGGCGCTGACCCCGGGTCGGTTTCCGACAGGGCTTTCGAGAGAGGTAAGTCTCAGTCCGGCACTTTGGGCTCCGGCAATCACTTTTTAGAAATTCAGGTGATTGACCAGCTTTATGACCGCGATATCTGCGATGAGTTTAACCTGAATTTAGGCCAGATTACCATAATGATTCATTCCGGCTCGCGCGGTTTGGGCTATCAGGTTTGCGAGGATTACACCCGGAGTATGATTCACTGCCTGCAGAAATACAATATCAATGTTCCTGACCGCCAGCTTGCCTGCGCGCCGGTTGATTCTACGGAAGGCAAAGCTTATTTAGGGGCGATGAAATGCGCGGCTAATTATGCCTGGGCAAACCGCCAGTGCCTGATGCATCTGACCCGTCAGTCTTTTGAAAGGGTTATGAATATGTCCTGGGAAAAGATGGGGATGTTTTTGATATATGATGTCGCCCATAATATTGCCAAGATGGAGAAATACACCATTGACGGTAAAGAGAAAAATTTATGCGTGCACCGCAAGGGCGCGACCCGCGCCTTTGGCCCAGGCCATCCGGCGCTGCCGGAGAGATACAAAAAAACAGGCCAGCCGGTGATTATCCCCGGGGATATGGGCAGGAATTCCTATTTGCTGGCGGGAACCAAAAAGGCAGAGGAAGAAACCTTTGGCTCCACCTGCCACGGCGCAGGCCGCCTGAAATCCCGCACTGCCGCGACTAAAGACATAAACTTAGATACTTTGTTGAAAGATTTGAAATCTAAGGGTATAATAGTGAAAGCTTCAGGACGCGGAACGCTCGTAGAAGAAGCGCCCCAGGCCTACAAAGATGTCAATGAAGTGGTGAACGTAGTGCATAATGCCGGCATCTCCAAGCGGGTTTGCCGGATGCGGCCGTTAGGTGTGATAAAAGGATAAATTTATGCTGGATATAAAATTCATACGCGAAAATACGGATTTGGTAAAGCAGGGGCTTAAAGACCGTAATTCAAAATTAGACCTGGACAGCCTGATTAAGCTGGATGATTCCCGCCGGAAGATTACTACCGAGCTGGAGGGTTTAAGGGCACAGAAGAACAAGGCAAATGATGAGATAGCTGCTTTGTTAAAAGCAAAAGGCGACCCCAAGCCCAAGATAATTTCAATGAAAGAGATTGCCGGAAAGATTGATACTCTTGAGGTCCAACTGCAGGAGATAGAGGGAGAGTCAGATAAAGTGCTGTTGACTATTCCCAATGTCCCGCATCAATCGCTTCCGCGGGGAGACGCCTCCTGCAATAAAATAGTGCGTAATTGGGGAGAAGCGCCAAAATTTAATTTTAAGCCGGTTACCCACGTTGAATTAATCCAGAAGCTGGATATCATTGACTTGCCGCGGGCAACCAAAATCACCGGTTCTAATTTTATACTCTATAAAGGCATGGGCGCGAAATTAGAACGGGCGCTGATTAATTTTATGCTGGACCTGCACACTAAAAAGCACGGTTACACCGAAATATTCCCGCCATTTTTAGTGAACAGGGCTTCTATGACCGGCACAGGTCAGCTGCCCAAGTTAGAGGAAGATATGTACCGGCTCAAAGACGATGATTTATTTTTAATCCCCACTGCCGAGGTGCCGGTAACCAATATATTCAGAGACGAAATATTGGATGAGGATAATCTGCCCATTTATTATACTGCTTATACCGCTTGTTTCAGGAGGGAGGCGGGTTCCTACGGAAAAGATACCAAGGGCCTGACCCGGGTGCACCAGTTTGATAAAGTAGAAATGGTCAAATTCGTCAAGCCGGAAACTTCTTACGATGAATTAGAAAAATTAGTCGGCGATGCCGAGGAAGTATTGCAGGCTTTAGGTTTGCCCTATCGGGTGGTGATGCTGGCTACCCAGGATTTAAGTTTTGCCGCCGGCAAATGTTATGACCTTGAAGCATACGCCGCAGGCGTGGATAAGTGGCTTGAGGTATCCAGCTGCAGCAATTTTGAAAGTTTCCAGGCCCGCAGGGCGAATATTAAGTTCAGAAAAAAAGACACCAAAAAATTGGACTTCGTGCATACTTTAAACGGCTCAGGCATTGCCCTGGCACGCACGGTAATCGCGATATTGGAAAATTATCAACAGGAGGATGGCTCAGTACTTATACCTGAAGTATTGCGGCCATATTTAGATGGCAAAGAGAGAATTTCCTAAAATAGAAGGCGATTTCGGCCCAAAAGACCTTGAGCCGATGCCGGCGCCCGGAGGGCTACACGCTAAAATATCCGATTTTTCCAATAAGCTCTTTGGCATTATCAAATTTCTCTTGGGGATATGCCTTCTGCCTTTTGTTTATTCCTCAACAGTTTCATTTTTAAACGAGCTCGGGCTTATTGACAAAATACAGCAGAATTATTTCTGGTTAGGGATAATATCCCTGCTTGTAATTTACCTGTTTATCTGGGAACCGGCGATAATTTACAGCAGGGGGCACAGGATATTAGAGATAATCTTTAATTTCTTCAAACCCCTGGTCAGGGTGGCGCCGTATCTTTTGCCGATTTACACCATAATCGTATTTCTTCTGTATCAGGCTTTGTCAATGGCAATCACTTCGGAATGGCTGGCCAGGTATACGGTTTTTGCCCTGGGATTCACCGTTTCCTTGCACCTGATTTTTTCCGCCAAGACCATCCGCGGGAAAAAGAATGATTTCCTGAAGTCAAATTATATATTTGGTTTCTCTTTTGTCTATATCCTTAACCTGATATTGCTTGCCATCTGCTTGAACCTTATGTTTAAGGAGTTTTCTTTAGTAAATTTCTTCAATGTTTTTTTTCAAACAGCCAAAAATATATTTGACGCTGTGTTTAGCCAGCTTTTCTTGAACAAGGCCGCCTGAGGCGGAAAAAACTGTAGTATAGATTTTGGAGGCGTCGCATAGCGGTTGAGTGCACCGGTCTTGAAAACCGGAGTTGCCATTCGGCAACCGAAGGTTCAAATCCTTCCGCCTCCGCCAGCTCCAAAAATGGAGGGTTGAATGGAAGAACTTACGATTTTTGACTTCATCTGGGTAGTGATGTTTTGGCTCAGCCCGTTGATTTTTCTTGAGGGGGTATTTATCCTGCTGGCAGCGGATAAATACAAGCACGTTGAGAATAAATTAAATACTCAATTAGGCTGGCTGGGGAAAAAGAAGGCCTCTAAATTTGATGTGAATATCTATACTTTTCACGACTGGTTATTCAAGAAAAGGGTGGTTCTCGGCATCATCCTTATCACTTATTCGGTAACCTCGTTTATACTGTTAAAGAAATATTACCCCTATTAATTGTTTGGAGGCGTCGCATAGCTGGTTGAGTGCACCGGTTTCGAAAACCGGAAGAGCCGTAAGGTTCTCGGGGGTTCGAATCCTCCCGCCTCCGTAGTTTGTTTCGGCGCCGAAACCCCAATACGTTCCGGCAATAATGAAGGGAAAAGCCTGATGAAGATTTATTACCCCAGAATAAAACAAGCCAGGGGATTTTTTATGGCTTTAGCTATTATGGTTCTGCCTTTGATTCTTTGTGCTTGCAGCATAAATACCGGCATTACCCGGCAGCAAGACGCGTACCTTAATTTTTATACGCAGCTTTATCGCGATCAGAAAAGTTTGCTCAAAGGAAAAACATTGGCTGAAGTAGAGCCGTCTTTTTGGCAGGAAGTAGACACAATACCGGTTACAATTTTCTCTAACAGGGTAGTTTCTCTGGGAGTAGGCAAGATAGATACCTTTAGCACGGTCAGGGATACCGTTTTATACGGCGGCTTAAATTTAATCTCTCCGTCCAGGTTGAACGATCCCGTTTTTCAGCAAAAGATTGATAAGATTGCCGAATCTTATGCCTGGCAGGCAGATGGATATTTTTTCCAGGCCCTTAAAAAATCAACTACCCGGCCTATAGAGAAAAAAATAGCCGAAGGCTTTTTGTTCGGCATGCCCGGCCAGCCAGCGTCAGGGAAAGTAGATTTGGGCAAGAGAAATGCGGCTATCTTGCTTGTTTTTCATATTATGCCCAATAAGATGGGGGGATGGGGCGAGCCGAAATATAAATTAAATGCCAATATGGGGGTCATCGTAGCTACGGAACAGGCCTTGCGCGCATTTACAGACAAGTTTCCCGGCCAGATACCGGTTTTTTCTCTCTGGGATATGTGGAGTAAAAAAGAATCAGGAAGCGAGTTAAGGCGGGTAAACGCTTTTCCCGGTATGTATATCGGTAGCATATTTAAGAATTCAGCATACTACACTAAGGACGAATGGTTGGCTGAAAACGGCATTTTTTTAGAAGAGCAGATTAAATCAACGCTGGGATATTTAGCTCAGGAATCTGGGCGCCTGTTTTTTTCGGCCCAGTAATTCTTAGGTGTAATCCTTATGATTAAAGAAAAAACATTAAAGATAGTGGGGTTGGCAGTCATTTCAGGGACGGTTATTTACGGCGCGCTGATTTACGGCTTTTGGTTTTATGGTATCTTGCGCCTTCCCCAGATTGATAGTAGAATAAAGGATACCCTGTTGTTTGTTTTTCTATTATTAGGCCTGGTTACGTTTTTTTTGGCCTACTTCATCAGGGAAAAATTCTGGAGCATACGTAAGAAAACGATTAATTCGCAGGATAGTTTCTATTCTGTTTTCTTTGCCGGCGTTGTTTTAGAGCTGTCGCTGCTTGAATCAATCGCGGTTATGGGCCTTACCGCTTTCATATTGACCGGAAGCGTTAAGTTTTCCTTAGCGCTTGTGGTTGCGTCCCTGGTGAGCCAGATTGTCGGTTATACCCAGAATTATAATATTGAGCAGAGAAAGCAGGAATTTCCTCAGTTCTTTAATAAGGGATAGATAGGTTAAGGTTCCCCCTCCCGTAATAAAACTTTTTGTGGGCGATGGAACCAAAAATTTTATTTCATAAAATTTTTGGAGAGGTGGCTGAGCGGTCGAAAGCGCGCGCTTGGAGAGCGCGTGATCGCAAGATCCCAGGGTTCGAATCCCTGCCTCTCCGCCATTGTGGACGCTCAGGCGAACCCTGTTCATTGCTGGTAACAGCAACGGGCAGGGTTTCCTGTTTTTTAGGGTCAATTTGGCAGGTTAGTTCCTCGAAAGGTTCCCCGATATACATCCGCATTATCACGTGGTCGTCATGGACGTCTATGGCCTTGATAAGGGCTTTTAGCAGGGTAATTTGGGCCTCTGCAGGGGCCTCGTCCAGATGCGCCATGGCAAACCGCAGGTTTGAATACAAATACTCGCTGGAGTGGATCGACATGTCAGCGGCCCTGCGGCGTGCCAGCGCTTTAGATAGCTGATCTTCCAATACGGTGACTTCTTTCTCGTAGGTGTCCATTTTCTCGGAGTAGGTGACGCCTTTGGAGATTACTTTCTCTATGGCGAGGTTTAAGAGTTTAGCCGCCGCTTTTTTAGCTTTATCGAGCTTCTTTTGGAGGGTTTTGATTTCTTTGTCGTAGATATCCAGTTTGGTCGCATTGTCCTTAATCGCATTTCCCATCGCCTTTACGATGATTTCTTGGTCTTTTGACGCCCGCCTAAAGAAGGCAATCACCGCTTCATCAAACGCCGTAGCGGATATCCGCTTGGTGTCACATCCGAGTTTCTGTCTCGCCCGGCTGCATTCATAATAATAAAAGATGTTTCCGTTATGGCTGTGCGCTATGGCGCAGACAAAACTACTTCCGCATTTCCCACATCGCAATAATCCTTTCAAACGCTGGTTATAATCCTTGGCTATTTTTTTGAACCTATGGCCGGGAAGGTTTGCCGAAATGACCCGGTTTGCTTTATCCCAGAGTTCTTCATCAACGATCGCAAGGTGGGTGCCTTTGTGGATTTCGCCGGAATACGAAATCATACCTTTGTAGAACGGGTTCTTGATGATTTTGGCGACCGTTTGTTTTCGCCACAGCATTTTCTTTGCGGTCGGCACTTCGTTTTGTATGAGGGTATGACCGATTTCGCTTAAGGTTTTATTCTCAGCTGCCAGTTCAAAAATGCGTCTTATGTGCGGAGCTATTGTTTCGTCAATTTCATTTTTATGTGGCTGTCTGCCGTTTGGAAGCGGTTCGCCATCTTTGACTTGTTTGTAGCCGAACGGCGGTTTACCGGCAACCCATTTGCCTTGTCTTGCCCGGGCAATCTGTGAGGCTTTGACGCGTTCACCGGTGAGTTCGCGCTCAAAAGCTGATAGCAATCCGATGATGCCGATGACAACTCGACCGATTGCAGTTGAACTGTCAAGATTCTCACGGACGGAGAGGAAGTCGACTTCTTGCGCCTTGAAAATATCGATCATGCTGTATAGATCACGAGGGTTGCGGGTCAGGCGGTCGAGGCGGAAGAAGATAATGCCATCAAAGGATTTGTTTTTCTGGATGTCTTTGAGTATGGCTTGGATGCCGGGACGGTTTAGGTCTTTTCCGGAAAAGCCGTTGTCGTTAACTATTCCTTTATCACCAAAGTTTGCCAACTCGTAGCCAAAAGCATCCATCATGTTTTTGCAGTGGTGGGCTTGCGCGTCAAGGGTTGTATAGTCGCCTTGTGCTTGGTCATCAGTAGAACAGCGGGTATAGATGACATAGCGTTTTTTCTTTTCTGTTTTAGTATTCACAATCATAAAAACATTCCTTCTCAGTTTTGGTAAGCCGCCATGCAAAAACTATCTTCTGCATGGCGGCGGTAAAACACTTATGCTTGGGTTTCTTTTTTGTGTTTATTTTTTCCCCAGCCAGCTTTCCATCTGGCCACGGCCCCAGCCACAATTGTATCGACAGCCTTCTGATCACCGATGTTCTTGAGTACGTCAGTGAGCTCCTGCTTATTAAGCACCCGGAAATTCTTAACTCCGCGCTGCTTAGCCGTCAGCATTAGTTCGTTACGCGTGCTGCCAGCCGCTAAGACAATACCTTCTTTAGGCGACGGAGAATTATCAACCGGAGCTTTCGGCTTTTGAGTTTTTGATTTCTTTTTGCCGTAATGCTTGGCATGGAGCTTGCTCAAAAACTCTTTGTTTTTCTTTTTCTGCTCTGTTGTCATGTGTTTTCACCCCCTTTCAGGTTATTTAGACACCCCAACCCTATAACAAAACCCCGACAAGTCAAGAGGAATCAAGGGGCTTCTATGTGTATATATCGTCTTTTTTTATGATTTGTCACAAGCGTACCGGTGTGACAGTTTGAGAAAAAACCCGATATACACGCTGTAGAGGTGAAGAATATGGGGCAGCGGATAAAGAATAATTTTAACAAACGTTTCGGAGGCAGGATACGCGTGGTTTATGCGCAGGATTCTTCCGTATCGGAAAAACAACTCCGGAATGGAAGGCTCTGTGAAGCAATAATAATGGTGCTATCCGGTATTTTGGGCAGGGAGCCGACGCAAAATGAATTATTAGGCATTGAAGATTTAACGAGGAATAAAAGATAGAAATAGCGATATCTCTGCATATGTTTATGAGCCCTCCGTGATTTACTTCATATCCTCAAAAGCATATCGTTAGTTAGGGCTCATTTGAGACACCTCAGAAAAAATAAAAAGGAGGTGTCTCATGAGTCTCAATTACGGAGGTTTATTTGAGAGCTGGGAACTTGCTGTTGCAAAGAAGGTAATTAATGATTGCAGAAAAGAACAGAAATGTCTTGAGCGGGAAGGATTCGATGATCTATTGCAAGAGTGCCTTATACACTGGCTGGAGGTTCGCGGTCAGTATGATTCAAGCCGCGGCGCTTCAAAAAAGACCTATATGGCGGAGGTTGTCCGGAATGTGCTTGGCCAGCTTGCCGAGAAAGCAAAGACAGATAAACGCAAAGCATTTTATGAAAGTGTATCGTTGGATGAACCGCTTAATAGTGAAGAAGATTCACCTGCCTTAAAAGACAAAATCGCAGCAAGTGATAAAACCCTGCCGCAGATCAATTCAGAACTCAAGATAGAACTCTCCAAAGCATACCGGAAGCTTACACCTCAACAGCATAAGTTGTGCAAACTTTTAGGCGAAGAGGGTCTAACCATTAGCGAGGCCTCTAGGCGTCTTGATAAACACAGAATGATTATTTACCGGGAAATAGTCCGGATCAGAGAACTCTTTGAAAAGGAAGGGCTTCAGGATTATTTGAAATAATATCTTATAGGGGTGTGACAGTTTTAAAGAAAACCCGATATACACGCAGTGGAGGCAATCAAGATGACCGATGTATGCAAGTTTAAGTTTCATGAAAAGGTAGGCAAGAAAACCATTGAGAAGCAGATAGCCCGGGCAATTGAAACTGCCGAGTATGCCTTTGGCCAGGCTAAGGTAAGGCTTCATGCAGGATATTTGGCTACCAACGACAAGGCGGTTATCGATGCTTCAAGCGAGGTTGGCGAATACATCGCTCAAATATTTATCGGGTTAATGACCCGCAAACTCGGTGAGGATAAATTCACCGTGGAAAGAATAAGGAGGAGTGAGGAACTATGAAAGTTACCAAAGGCTTAAAGAAGGTCTATAAAGGACTTAGCTGGTATAACCGCAGGAAGTTAATTGAGGCCAACCGTCCTTTCGGAAAGAAGAAACCTAAGAAAAAATAATGTGGTTTTTGACAGCTCTGTCAATCATCGGTGTTGTCCTTAACATCAGGCGCGACCGGAGAGGTTTTCTGCTTTGGATGCTGACGAATACCGGGTGGGCAGTTGTTGATTTCAGACATGGCCTTTACGCGCAGGGAGTATTATTCGCGGTTTATTTTGTTTTGAGTTTTTGGGGATGGATACGCTGGAAAAAATAAAAAGAACATTTATGGCAGAAGAACGCATAGATATCAGGGATCTTCGGGACGGCAAATTCCTTTGGGTAGGCAAGCCGGTTCTTGAGTTTATCAGCAAGCGGATAGGATCTACCGCAGTAACGGTGTATGTCTGGCTTTGTTATTACGCCAATGTAAGGGGGCAGGATTGTTTTCCCTCAGTGACTACTTTAGCCCGGCATTGCGCGGTAAGCAGGCGCACTATCATCCGCATGCTTAAGAGCCTAGAGCAGATTAAGGTTATCTGCATTGACCGGACAAAGGGGAGGTCTAATATTTACACGCTTCTCAATGCGGAGTTATCCACAGAGGCAACTGGTGACATAGGTGTCACTAGTGACACCAAGGGCACTACACCAGTATCCCCCGTGTCACCGGTAGTAGTGACACCGGGGGCACTGGAACAATATAGAAATAAACAATATTTACTTAACAATACGCAAAACGGTCTTTTAGACCTGTGGAAAACCCCTAAAAACCTGCCTTATGCTAAGCCTACAGATGAGTGCGTAAAGCAATTGGAGGCTTGCTGTGCGGAGTTGCTTGAGGATGTTAACCTTTACAGCTTCATGTTTAGCTATCAGATGGAGAAAGGCTATCCGCCTGACCCGGAGTTGATGGTTAGGTTATGCAAAGACTTCAAGAAAGATAAAAAGGATATCAAAAAACCTGCGGAGTGGTTTAAGAATGGTCTTGAGATGGAGGCAAAGCAACTTGTTTAATGGGTCCTTCCAGAGGGGGCTGGCAGCGCGGGTCGGGCGAGGCGCGGGCAGCGAGTGATTTAAAATTTCAAAAAGTGATGTCGTGGTCGCAAAAGGGTATTTTAGGGTAAGAATTTATTCAGTGTGGATAAAATTAAGCCTTTGTAGATGATAGAGTTACGCAGAAAAACGAAAGGAGTTTTGTATGCCAAAGATTAACGTCAAGCCGGACATTTGCGACATCAAGGTGTCCGATATAAAGCCGGCGCCTTATAACCCAAGAGAGATTTCCGAAGAAGCGCTTTTAGGCTTAAGGCATTCTCTTGAGAAGTTTGGTTTGGTGGACCTGTTAGTCATAAATAAGCGCACCATGCATATCATTTCCGGGCATCAGCGCTATAAGATACTCCAGGCTGATAACGCTGAGACCGTCACCGCAATCATGGTTGACCTTGATGAGGCCTCTGAAATGGCTATGAACGTGACTTTAAACTCCCAGCAGATTGTCGGCGCTTGGACAGCCGCTTTAATTCCGGTTCTTGAGAAACTCAGGAAAGATATGCCGGAGGATTATCTTAATCTTCGGCTCAAAGAATTGCGGGAGGAGGTTTCCGAGCTTGAGATGGAGAATCTGGGAGCTGGCAAAACTCTGCCTGATGATATCCCTGAACCCCCTGAAGAAGCAATTACCAAAAAAGGAGACCTTTGGTTGTTAGGCGAGCATAAACTTCTTTGCGGAGATTCTACCAAAGAGGAAGATGTGGCGCGCCTGATGAATGGAGAAAAAGCCAGCCTTTTTGCTACGGATCCGCCGTACTGTGTTGACTATACCGGAGCCGGCAGGCCTACAGGAGGACACGATTGGTCAGATGTTTATCATGAGGTGGATATTCCCGATGCCAGGGAATTCATGAAAAAGTTTTATACGGTCGGCCTTAAGCATATCAAAGAAAACACGGCACTTTATCTTTGGCATGCTTCAAGGCGCAGATCCATGATTGAGGGAATTTGCGATGAGCTGGGTATTCTAATTCATCAGCAGATTGTCTGGGTCAAGCCTTGCGCAATATTAACCTATTCGTTTTATTCCTGGCGGCATGAGCCCTGTCTTTTAATGTGGGTCAAGGGGAAGAAACCTTTCTATAAACCAAAAGATAAGTCTATCGGTACGGTCTGGACAATTGATTTATTAAGAACCGGGGATCCGGCTAATCCCGAATATTACAGCGATATCTGGGAGCTGGACTGGGAAGGCAAGAAACGCAATCCGGGCCTTTTGCATCCTACCGTAAAACCCACCGAAGTTTTCGCAATACCTATGCGTGTGCATACCAGCGTAGGCGAGATTTGTTTTGAGCCTTTTTGCGGATCAGGTTCGCAGATCATTGCTGCCGAAAGATTAAACCGCAGATGCTATGCTTTAGAACTTGAGCCGATATTCTGCGATGTGGCAGTGCGCAGATGGGAAGAGTTTACCGGCAAGAAGGCGCAATTGGAAGGTAGGACATGACCGAGCAGAAACAAAACCTTGCTGAGATCGCCCGCAAGAAACGCCATCTGCATTTGATTGAAAAACTTCAAGGCGGAAAATCCCTTACCAAACAGGAAATCGCTGAGCTTGAAGAATTTGAGGCAGAGCCTTTAGCGCCTACTATCGTCAAGACCATGGAAGAGGTAGCCAAGGTTATGGATGTAACTTGCCGGACTGTGCAGCGCTGGAAACAGGACGGCATGCCCTCAACCAAAGACGGCTTCTATGATTTAGAAGAGATAAAAAGCTGGCATGTGCTCAGGAACCAGAAATACAAAGACCAGGACGGCAAGGCTTATTGGGATGAGAAAATACAGCAGTATAAAGCAGAGCTGTTAAAAATAGAGCTTAAAAAAGCAACTGCAGAGCTGATTCTTTTTAGCGAACACACCTCAATTCTTAAGAATCAGATAAGGGGAATCAAAATGGGATTCTTAAGGCTTCCGCATTATATCGCACCCAAGTTATACCAGCAGGAGCCAAAGCTTATCTGCGAAATCTTAGATAATGAAATCAGGGCAATTATCAGTCAATTTGCCGGAGTGCCTTATGCCGATAAAGATCGCAAAGAAAGCGCTTGAGACCATTAAGCCTTATGTTCGCAGTGAATGGGCCTTGCCTGATAAGGTGACGGTTAGCGTTTGGGCAGATAAGTATCGGCGCTTAGACACTAAAACTTCAGCAGAGCCAGGCCAGTGGTCAACGGCCAGGACTCCTTATTTAAAAGGCATTATGGATGCGTTCACTGATCCTTTTGTGGATGAGATTACAGTTATGTCAGCCTCACAGGTGGGTAAGACTGAGGCCATGCTGAATATGCTGGGCTACATTATCGATCAGGATCCCGGGCCTACGCTTATGGTTCTGCCTAGAGCTGATGACGCCAAGAGTATTTCTTATAACAGGATTAAACCTATGATTGAGGGCTCAGCTATTTTAGAAAGATACATCCCGCAGAATTCAGATGATATCACAAAGCTTGAGTATCATTTTGACCGGATGATTCTTTACTTTGCCGGTTCAAACTCTCCCGCTGATTTAGCTTCAAGGCCTATAAGATATTTATTTTTAGATGAGGTGGATAAATACCCAAGGTTTTCCGGACGCGAGGCAGACCCGATAAAGCTTGCGCAGGAGAGGCAGAAAACTTTTTGGAATAAAAAGACAGTGAAGGTCTCAACCCCGACAACACGCGAAGGATATATTTTTAGGGAGTATGAAAAATCCGATCAGAGGCGTTTTTATGTACCCTGTCCGCACTGCGGGAAAATACAGGTTTTAATCTTTGGGCAAATTAAATGGCCTAAAGAAGAGGCGTCGGCTGAGCGGATTAAAAACGAACGCCTTGCCTGGTACGAATGTTTGCATTGCAATAAACGCATAGAAGACAGTCAAAAGCCCAGAATGATGCAAAGCGGCGAGTGGATTGCCGATAAAAAAGAACCGAATAAAAACAGAGGGTTTTGGATTAGCTCTTTATATTCGCCCTGGCTGTCCTTCAGCGACATCGCGGCAGAGTTTTTAAAATCAAAGGACTATATAGAATTACTGATGAACTTTGTCAACTCTTGGCTGGCTGAAGTTTGGGAAGAGAACATCGGTAAAACCAAGCCGGAAGAATTGTTAAGCTTAGTACTCCCAAATCCAAGAGGAATTGTGCCGGATGGAGCAAGGGTTTTGACTGCCGGAGTAGATGTGCAGAAGGATCATTTTTATCTTTCCATACGTGGTTGGGGGTTACATCAGGAATCTTGGTTGATTTTGGCCACGAGAGTTGAGGAGTGGGATGATGTCATAGAAATTCTCTTTAAAACTTATTACCCCTCTGAGACCGCGGGTGTAGAACCTTTTGGCGTAAGGCTTACTTGTATTGATACCGGATATCGTACTGATGAAGTTTATGAAGTGGCCCGGCTTTGGCGCGATATTGCGCGTCCTATTAAAGGGCAAAGCTACATAAGCGGGGTGCCTTTTAGGGTTTCAAGCATTGATAAATATCCTGCCACAGGACAAACCATTCCCGGAGGTCTTTTGTTATGGCATATCGACACCAGTTATTTTAAAGACAAAATCAGCCGGTTGGTAAAAAATACTAAACTTGATTCACCCGGAGGCTGGCATCTGCACAAGGATCCATCTGATGAATATTTGAAGCAGTTTTGCGGGGAGCATAAGATTATCATTCGGGATAAAAAAACAGGGCGCGCCAGGGAAGAATGGCGCACGGTTTCCGTGCATGCGCAGAGCCATTTCTTTGATACGGAGTGTTACTCAATAGCAGCGGCAGAGATGATCCGGGTATTTGCTATGCAGGAGGACGGCAGAAGAATTTATCCTAAACAGGATACTGAAAGCCTGCAGCACGGTATTACTAAGAACTGGCTTCCCAGGCGACCGAATTGGATAAAAAGATAATGACCAAATGGATAAACGCAAAAGGCTGGCTGAAAGGATATGTCTCGGAGAAAAACAGATCTGATATAAACAATGACGTATTAAACAAAGAAACAGAAACAAAGGCGACTGTTGTACGTTTGATCTTAAGATGCCCCAGATGCAGGTCTTTAAAATTAAAATGTTACGGCGCAGACCGGCCGGTTTTATATTACAGGTGCAATGACTGCGGCTGGAAGTTTAAAGTCTTGGAAGTAGACAGGTAAAAACTATTTTCAGCCACGCTGAACCGTTTTCTTGACTCAAGATATACAAATGATATAAAGTTTAATTGAACAGACAGTTAGAAATAATTTAGGGGGGACGCTCCCTAAATTAATGAAGCGGCAGTTAAGGTGCCTTAACCATCTTACTGCCGCTTTCTTTTTTAGCGAAGGAATTATTGGAAAAAAGGGTTAGCAATGATTTTAGAAATCTTAAAAGCATTAAAAGATGCAGTAGGGCTAAAAAATATTGCGGGAACGCAAATCGATCCCGCCAAGGAAGACGGTAATTTAGCTCTTATTAAAGCAAGAACCGATAATTTAGATATTGCGTTATCAGAGATAAAAACCGGAACAGACAGAATACCTACAAGTCCATCTACCGAAACCACTCTTAATGTTTTATTGGTAATTTTACAACATTTAATCAATTCTCCTTTAGGCAGGTTAGCTGTCGACAGCGCGGGAAGATTAAGAATCTTAATTGATGCGGCGGGGACAGCTACTCCTGTTTCTCAATCAGGAGTTTGGAATCTTGGTAATTTCCCGGTTGATCAGAGATGGGAAATAATACAGCGGGCGAATATAGAATATAACGAATGCCAAAGAAGCAAATTTACTTTTGCTTAATCAGAATATGTATCCAGAGGAATAAAATATGCCGTTTAATCATAATTTAAAGCAAGGAATTGATTTACCGATATGGCAATGGTTGAGATTCTTGCCGACAGCAAATGCCGCTGGCGCTTGCCAAGTTAACGATAAAAGGGGAACCGACAGGTATATTTATTTTCTTTTTAGCATTTCTTCTTTTTGGCGGTATGACACGATAACCGACAGCTGGATACAGTTAGCCTCTCCGGGCGCTTTAGGCGGATCAGGAACCTGGGGTGCAGGAACTTGCATGGTGTTTGATCCTTCGCAAGGATCAGCCGGCAGGATCTGGCTTTTAAACGGATATACAACGCAATGCGGATTTGGATATTACGATATTGTCGCTAATGCCTGGACTTCGAGATCCGTAACTAATCTACCGGCAGTCTGGGGGACTGACGGGGCGATGAGCCATACCTGCGCCAGCTACAATGCTGCCGGGAATGACGATTATATTTACCTAATAGGCAATAGCGCGACAGTTTTTTACAGATATTCAATTTCCGGTAATTCATGGTCAACGATGGCAAATGCCTTAACCGGTGCGGCTGGCGCCGGCTGCGGAATCCATTGGATACAAGGCACTGACCCCGATAAGCTTTTTGTAATAAGGGGCGGCGCTAATTCAGCGGTATATCGGTATTCAATAGGAACGCCGGGGTGGACAACATTAACCTATATTCCTAACTCGGAGACTTTCACGACTGGCACAGTATCTGCTTATGACTCTACTAACGGCAGAATTTGGATACAAAAAGACGCTACCCACAGGCTTTATTATTACGATTTAGCAACGGATAAAATGATGAATGCCGGCGCAATCCCTTATACATCAGGCACGGCAGTAGCAGGCGACAGGTTAAGCTATGTTAAGACAACTGACGGAGCGCAGTATCTTTACTACACAAGAGCGTCAGGCACGGAACTTTGGAGAACTTTAATTTTTTACTAAGGACAGGGATGGACACAGTAAGAATACAGAACGGCCAGACTGAGCGGATTAGGGTGTTTATTTTTGATAATGACGGCAATGCCGTTACGGGCTTAAGCAATGTTTTCTTAAAAATATACAGAAAGTCAAACGGGCAATTCTATACAGGTTCAGCGTGGCAGCTTAACTCTGCAACAATTGTTATGAATGAGGAGGATGCAGTAAATAAACCCGGCTGGTATTATTACGATTTCGATACAGCGGGGTTAAGCGATGATATTTATTATATGGAAGTTAGCTGTGTTTCAGCAATGACAGGTTATCTGGCAGCCGGAGAATTAAAGGTGGGCGGCTATGTAGACAATATAGACGCAGCAGCATCAGCGATTAAATCTAAGACAGATAATTTACCGGCTGATCCTGCAAGTGAAACCGGTGTATTGGCAAAAGAGAGCGGAATGCCTACACCCTATGATGTAGGTCCTTAAAATCAGAGGTTATTTATGTCGGTAGAAAGAGAAAATGCAGTAATTAATAATCAGATAATCTTGAGGAACAATTTCAGATTTTCCCAGACCTCTGATTTGTTTGACCCCTATGCTGTATCAAAGGTAGAGATTTTAGACAGCGATGGGTCCGGCGTTCTTCAAACTTTTAGCGGTGCTGAAATAATTAAGGACAGCACGGGTAAATACCATATAGTTGCAGCCGCAATAACTATCGCGAAAACTATATATGATAAGTGGTATTTTACTCCTGCGCCGGGTGCCGTAGAAATTACAAAGACAAATACATGTATTGTTTGGGAAACGGCAGCTGCAGCCGGCGAAGTTGCACTGGCAACAGACCCTGCAGCGCTTTTAACCGCTGTTAATAATGCTATTGCGGCTAGGTTATCCGGAGGCGCAGTTGCTGCTTACAGCATTAACGGACGCAACATTCAGTATATTCCGCTTAGTGAGCTGAAGGAGATGCGTAAAGAATTGCAGGCTCAAGTTTCAGCTGAAAAAGGCGGAGCAAGGACATTTGTTTCATTTAAGAATCCGCAATGAAAAATAAAGACACTAACAAAATTACTTTTTCGGAACGCCTCGACAGCTTGGTCGGTTTTTTCTCGCCAAGATTATCCTTGCAGCGAAAACTCTATCGGCTGGCCTTAAAACAATTCTCAAGTTACCGCGGAGCAGACAGATCCCGCCTGCGCGATTCATGGATCCCGGGAAGAGGATCTGCTGATTCGGATTTATTATTTGAGCTTCCGACTTTGCGCGAAAGAAGCCGTGACCTAAACCGCAACGACGCGCACGCATCCGGGATTACTTCAACTATTGTTACTAATGTTATCGGCACAGGCATCAGGCCGCAAAGCCGTATTGACCGAGACGGTTTAAATATTACTGAAGAAGCAGCAGATCTCTTTCAGAAAAAAGCAGAACGTGCCTGGCAGAAATGGATTCCTTTTGCGGATGCCGGAGAGCGTATGGATTTCTACGAAATCCAGCAGTTAGTTGAGCGGCAGATCCTAGAAAACGGCGAAGTTTTAATTATCCCTTTGATGGTCGATACTCCCAGCAGGCCTTACATGCTCGCTCTAGAAATTGTCGAGGCAGACAGATTAGCCACACCTTACGATTTAATGCAAAACAAAAATATAAGAAGCGGTGTTGAGATTGGAGAGCGCGGCGAGCCGGTTGCTTATTATATCAGGAAGTCTCATCCCGGAGATATCTATTTTAACTACAGAGCGCTTGATTCTAGTTACTACATCCGCTATCCGGCTAAGAATGAATTAGGCAGACCGAATGTCCTGCACCTTTACTGGCTGAAACGCCCGGGTCAGACTCGAGGCGAGCCGTTCTTTGCACCGATATTAACTTACTTTAAAGATTTATCAGATTATATGGAAGCTGAACTTGTGGCAGCGCGAGTGGCTGCCTGTTTTGCTGCCTTTGTGAAAAAGACAGACCCGATAAATGCTGCTTTTGGCAGGGCAGATTCAACTAATGCTGCAAATCAGAAGATAGAAGCCTTGGAGCCGGGAATGATTGAATACTTGGCACCAGGGGAAGAGATTTCGCAGTTGAGTCCGAACCGTCCTGGAGGAACGTTTGAGCCGTTTGTAGAGAGGATCCTCAGGGCAATATCTGCAGGCCTGAATCTTCCTTATGAAGTGGTGGCAAAAGATTTCAGTAAATCCAGTTATTCCAGTGCACGGGCTGCGCTCTTAGAAGCACGCAGGTTCTTTAAAGCGCGTCAGGAATGGCTGTCAAAAAGATTATGCCAGCCGGTATATGAGATGTTCTTAGAGGAAGCGTATTTATTAGGGGAGCTGCCGATACAAAATTTTTATGATAACCGGCTGGACTTAACCCGCGCCCGCTGGATTGCTCCCGGCTGGGGCTGGGTGGATCCTACAAAAGAAGTTGAGGCTTCGCGCAGTTCAGTAGACGGAAATCTTTCTACTTTAGCAGATGAATGCGCTGCACTCGGTAAAGACTGGGAAGAGGTTATGGAGCAAAAAGCCCGCGAGGAAAAGAAGCGCAAAGAATTGGGTTTAGAAGACAAGCCGTTAGTTAAGAAAACCGATCCCAATAAGGAGAAAGACGAAAATGGCAAAACTGTTCAAGAAGAAGCAGGAGCTCGGCAGTAAGGAAGAAGGTCTTAAAAATAAACGCTGTCTGATTATTACTTCAGATGATTTTCCGATTAAGGTTGCTGTTGTGTCGAAAGGCATATTAGTTAAGCCTCAAGAACTGATTATTGATATTCAGCAAAAATAAGAAAAGGAGCGCTGTATGCAGGATGCATTAAAACATAAAAATACTTTTCGCGCAGATGTAGCAAGAGGCATCCGGGATGGCAAGGGCGGTATTGATAAGGAAACCGGCATCATCTACGGCTTTGCAGTAATCACCAAGGGCGAAGCGCGCGGCCACGGCTTGGAGATTGACGAGACGACTTTGGATCAGGCAGTTGAACTTGGAGCAAAGTCAAATATCGGCCTAAAATCACGTTTCGGCCATCCCAATATGAGCAATTCTGCAGTCGGCACATTCTTGGGCAGAGCAAAGAATTTCAGAAAAGAATCCAAGGTAGTGCGCGCTGACCTTTATTTTGACAAGACTGCCTATAATACTCCAAGCGGAGATTTAGCAGGCTATGTTTTGGATTTAGCCGGAAGCGACCCCGATGCCTTCGGCTCATCCATTGTCTTTGACGGAGAGCCCGAATACCGGCTCAATGAAGACGGCACGCGCAAAAAGGATCCGGCTACCGGCAAGGATCTTTTGCCTTTAGCGCGTATTACAAAACTATGGGCAGTAGATGTGGTGGATGACCCGGCAGCCAATAACGGAATCTTCGGCGCATTCTTTTCTGAGACGGTTAAGCCTTCGGCTGAGATGACTGTCTTTTTAGATAAATTTTTATCAAATCCGGAAGCAGTAGAAAAGATAATTGCGTTTTTAGAGCGTTATTCACTAACCAAGGAGGAGGTGACAAAAATGGAAATTAAGGATTTGACTTTGGAATTACTTAAAAAAGAAAGGTCTGACCTTGCAGCAGGTTTAAGCGGCGAAGGATTAAATCAGGAAAGAGAGCGCATTATTAGCCTCTTAGATACTGCCAAGGCCTTCCCGGGAACAGAGGCGCTTGTTTATGAGGCAGCAAGAAACGGCGATACTTCGGCAGTTCTCTTAGAAAAACTGAAGCAGGTGCGCTTAGGGGATTTAAAGACAAAATCCCCGGCTTCAGCAGGACCGGGGCAGGATCCGGCTCAAGGCGCAGCTAAGACTCACCTTGAAAGGGCAAGGGAATATCAGAAGCAGTTCGGCGGCACAATCACCGAGGCATTAAGGGTAACCGCAGAAAAAAGGAAACAGTAACCATAAGGAGGGCGAATCATGTCACAGTTTAATATCGGATCAAAGGCATTTGTTGCAGGAGAGGACCTTGAGGCATTCCGCAGGGTTAAACTCGCTGGAGGAAGCGGCACACAGGTTGTATATGCGGATGCGGGTGAGGCCTTTATCGGCTTTACAGCGGCTAAGGCTTTATCCGGCGAGATGGTATCAGTAGATTTAAAGACCAGCGGCAGGACCTTCAAGGTTGTAGCATCTGGCGCCATAGGCGTGGGAGGGAGTTTCTATGGAGCAGCTGACGGCAAGGTAAGCGCTACTGTAAGCGGATCAATTCAGGGTGTAGTGCTTGAGGCCTCGGCTTCAGACGGCGAAATCGTAGAAGGGTTGTTGGCGTAATTAACTATTTTTAACAAGAGGAGGAAATCAGATGGGAGTTGAATATCAGGGGACAAGGGCAGTTCCGCGCTTAGAGTTGGGAGTAGCGGCTTTGGAGTTTATCCAGCAGCAGGATGAGTTTATCGGCACGAAAGTCTTGCCGATATTCGGGACAAGAAAGAAGGCCTCAATTTTTCCGGCAATCACTCGGGAAAGCATCACCCGCGACGCAGATACCAAACGCGCACCCCGCGGCAACTACAACCGAGACGGCTTTCAGGCAAAGGACAAGCAGTATAACTGCGAGGAGTATGGTCTTGAGGGTCCTTTGGATGACGGCGAACGCAATATGTACGCCTCGGATTTTGATGCAGAACTGACTACGGTGCAGATCGTGACGCGCAGGGTCCTGCAGGCGCAGGAAAAGCGTATTGTGGCGCAGGTTTTTAATACCACTACTTTTTCAGGAGCCGCGCTTTTCACCGATAACTCAGCCAATCCTTGGGACAATGTTGCAACGGATGTCGTGGCTCAGGTGCGTGCAGCCAGGGAGAAAGTACGCTCAAATTCCGGCATTGACCCTCAGAACTTGATCTGCAGCAAAGCAAATATTGACCGGATGCTCTTAAATACCGGCATCAAGGATGCAATTAAGTACGTGGCACGCCTTACCGAGGCAGAAATCTTAAATGCCCTGGCAGACATCTTGGGTGTCAAGAATATCATCGTCGGCAAGGCCATTTACAACAGCGCAAAAGAAGGCAAGACCTTTATCAGCGCTGATGTCTGGAGCGATGACTTTGCCATGGTGGCAGTTATCGGAGCCAGCGAGCGGCTTTCGGATCCGAGCATGGGCAGGACTTTCCTTTGGACCCAGGATTCTCCTGAAAACGCCACGGTCGAGCAGTACCGCGACGATGCGGCAAGAAGCGATATCTTCCGGGTCAGGCAGCATGTGGATGAGATCGTCATTGATCCTTATTTTGCGCATTTAATGAAGGTCGATGCTTAAAAGTAGTTTTTAAGCAGACATAAAATCCGGGAGGCCCTTTAAAGGCCTTCCGGATATAGAAGAGGACTAACTATGACCTTCAAAAGCCAGCTAAAGGAGGATGCTTTTAACTGCCTCCTCAATACAAATGAATTTGCCGAAAATATCACCTATATTCCCGCCGGAGGCTCTAGCCGGCTTATTAAGGCCCTTGTTAACCGGGGGCAGATCAAGCCAAGCAGGGAAGACAGCCTGCGCACCCTCCAAAATCAGGCAGAACTCTTTGTTTTAAACGACGAAGCTGCCGGAATATCGTTAATCAATAAAAAAGACGACAAGATTGTTTTAACTGACCTTGAAGGCGACACTAAAGAATGCCGCATTTCCGAGGTTTTAAATAAAGACGATGCTCTCTGGCATTTGCTGGTGGAGTGGTAAGAATGAATGATTTTATAGATGTAAAAATTGATAAGGAAAAATTAGACCGGGCAATAAGGATTATCCCGCAGGCATTAAAGTTTGAACTGGGGGATGCCTTTGATCACATCGGTAGAAGTTTTTTAAGCACCTTCAGAAAAGAAAGGCTTCAGGGCCCTCCCGGCGTTTACGGCGACGGGCAATACGGCCTTTACGGAACATTTAGGAGGGCAAGTTTAGTTTCTAAAACAATTGAGGGCATGGGATTAGAAATCTTCTCGGAGTCAAAGGTTTCTAAAAGGCATGAATTTGGAGAAAGGGTAATGCCTGCAGCACAGGCTTTAGCTGTACCTATCCGGGCATTTAATTTTAATCAGGCAGAGATGTATACCGCTGGCCATCGCTTAAAGAAAAAATATAAATATCCTTCAGAGCTAAAGAAAACCTTTGTGATTACCTCTAGAGGAAAATCATATTTAGTGAAGTGGATCACCGGGCGCTTAAGGTTTTTATACGTGTTTAAGCCTTTTGTGGATGTGAGTGCGCGTCTGGAATTTTATCAGACTTGGGATGAGATGCAGGGAAAGATTTTTACTTACATTAATCAGGCAGCGGATAAAGCTTTAACAAAAGTTTAAATATGGAAACCGTCCGGGAAAGAATAATCGCTAATATCAAAACCACACTGGAAGCTATTACTCAGGCTCGCGGCTACAACTTTGACTTTACGCCTCAAACCGTGCAGCGCTGGTCAATGCACGGAAATACCCCCGTGGATATTCCGATGATTATTATTACACCCGGGGATGAGCTGGAAGAGCCGTCAGTGCATCCTTTTACCGAATGTGTTTTAAGTGTTTTCTTAAGCATCTTTTATATCAATGACAAAAACGATGCTGTCCCGACGGATATCTACTTAAACCGCCTGCAGGGAGATATAAAAAAAGCAGTGCTGCTTGACCACACAAGAGGAGGCGAGGCAATTGATACGGATATTGTCTCAACCAGTCCTTTTGTTACCACGGAAGGCCAGCACTATGCAGGGTTAGCCATAGAGTTAAAAGTCAAATACCGGCATTTAAGGAATGACCCGACAAGGAGGTTGTAAAGATGAGCAAGTTATCAAGGATTAGGCAGTTGGTGGCAAGACCAGAGGCCGAGGAAGGCGTGGCAGAGAATTTAAATTTTAATGACGCGGGATTTTTAGTTGACTATATCCCCAAGGTAAGTTTTGAGCCGGAGATGTACCAGCGGGATCCGGTAAGGGAATCTTTGACTAAAATCGGCAAGATCAGCGGCAAGCGCATTGCCGGATTTGATTTCAGCATGAAGTTAAGAGGCTCAGGCTCAATTGCAACTATGTTCAAAGAAGCCCCTTTAATTAGAGCCTGTGGTCATGAGGTCAATGTCTTAAAGAAGATCTTAATCGGTGCGGTAACTGGCGGGCCTTTTAAGCACGGCGAGACCATTACCGGAGGAACAACTGGTGCGCAAGGACGAGTGGTTGTTGATACGCCCAACGGCGTAACTACGCTTTATTACGTGGTCATAAGCGGGGTAATTGAGAATAGCGAAACCATCGCCGGGCAGATTTCAGGCGCAAGCGCTCAAACTGCATCAGCTGTTTCCAATGCCGGTCATGAAATAAAGCCTGTCTCTAAAAATGCGCCCTCTTTAACCATGGCCTCTTATGAAGACGGAGTGAGAAAACTCTTAAGGGGTTGTCGCGGTTCTCTAAAATTTAACCTCAAGATAGGTTCGCCTATCGGCATGGAATTTAAATTTATGGGGGTTGATGCAGGGGTGATTGATGAGGCAATGCTGCAAGGTGTTGACTATGGTACGACAGAAGAGCCGGTTGTCTTGGGAGCGAATTTTTCAATTGAGGGAGTTTCACTTAATGTAGGTTCAATCGACATCGATATTGCCAATAAACTCTCTCCAAGGGATAAGATTGACGACCCCAGCGGCATTCTTTCTTACATGATCACTGACAGAGCGCCCGCAGGCAACATGGATCCTGAAATGTGCTCAGTTAGCGAGCATGATTTTCACGGCAAGTGGTTAAGTAACGCCAAGATGCCTTTTGATTTTTCCTACGGCACACTCGACGGCAATAAGTTCAGGTTCTATTGCCCGGCAATCCAATACACAAAAGTCGAGGATGCGGACAAAGAAGGCATCCAGATTGCCCAGGTTGCCTTTGATTTAACCGGCTCATTTGCGCCCGGCGATGATGAGTATTGTATTTTGTGTCTTTAACTTTTAAACCAAAAGGAGGACTCCATGCTTACAGGAATTGATATTAACTCAACCCGGAAATTTATCTCTAAATTCGACCCTGACCAGAATAACCCGACGGTGTTTCATATCGGCATACTTGACCCGGTCTTACGCGCAGAGGTTGATGATGAAAGCTCAACTTATGAGTTAAGTTCCCGCAACCCCAATGATAAAGCCAAGGTGCGGCTTAACTGGAATAAGCGCCAGATCACTGCCATAAAGTTCGGGCTTAAAGGTTTGGAAAACTTCCTTGACCCGCAGACAAATAAGCCGGTTGATTTAAGCTTTGACACCATTCAATACGCCGGAAAAATGCGCCAGGCTGTGCCTGACAGGATCATTGCCATGTTTTCCAATGAACTGCGTCAGGAGCTGGCAGAAGCGGTCCTTAATGAGTCAAAGCTTTCGGAGGAAGAACGAAAAAACTGATCCTGGCAGTTCACGTAAGCGAATTTACCGTGAATTGCCGCGGATGTCTGGAAGGGAAAAAGAAACTTTGCGAATTTGAGGTTCCGGGACAGGAAACATGGAAGTTTGAAGGCAGGGAATATAAAGGATGCCCTTTTGAGCAGGTTGCCAGTTTATCGGCAAATTTTTTAAGGGCATACAATTTTTATAAGAACGGGTTTCTACCGAATGAGGGCAGCTGGTTGGAGCAGCCGGTAAAGTTTATTGAAGCAATGGAAGTAATAGATAATGAGCTTGTGGAAATAAAACAAGAGCAGGTAAGAAAGCAAAGGAATGCCTACAAATAGGGAAGTTTCCATAATCATGAGGTTAAAAGACGAGGTGACCAAGCAGCTTCAAGGCGTAGAAGCCGGCCTGCAAAAGTTTGCCAACTCAACCCATAAGTTGGGCCTTAATATGCGTCAGGTCGGCAGGGAGATTTCGCAGGTGGGGCAGACTTTAGCTTTTATGGGCGCAGCCATAACCGGCCCTTTGGCTTTAGCCTTTAAATCCTCGGAGAAATATTCGCTTTCCGTCTCAAACGAACTTAAGCGTTTGGATAATGCCTTTATTGCTTTGCGTTTGAGCATCGCGGAGGCATTAGTACCGGTAGTTCACAACTTGGCCAATGTCTTCGGCAATTTATTAAATGTCTGGAATAGTATTCCTGCGGCAACCCAGCAGATGATTATTCAGGGAATAGCTATCACCGGTATTTTTTTAACCTTAGGCGGTGTTGCTGTGGCACTTATCGGCCGTTTGGTGAGGGTAGGCGGGATAATCTTAGATTTAGTAAGCAAGTTTGCTTTGTTTGCGCTGGCTAACCCATGGCTGGTAGGAATTACCGCAGTAGTTGCCGGTTTAATTATTATTTTTCTTAAGTTTAGAGATGTGGCTGTACCGGTTCTTAATGCAGTTGAAATCGGCGCGGAGATGGTCTACATCGGTTTTGTAAAACTCATCAAATATCTCTTGGTGGGGTTTAATCAGTTGTGTTTGGGTTTGCAGAAATTCTACGAGCTTCTTGGCAAGATCCCAGGCAAACTAGGCGAGTCTTACAGAGAGGCTTCGGAAAATATCCAGAAATTCAGGGAGAACTTAGAGGGCCTGATCAAGGCTTCGGATACCGAAATAGACAAGGTAGGCAGTAAGATCTCGGATATTTTAGCCACCGGCGAGGGAAGCCTAGTTAAGGGCTATGACAAAGCGCGCGCTGCTATCGGCAACTTTATCAATTCGCTTAAAAATTTAGGTAAGGATGTAAAAATAGATGAGGTTGCGCAGTCATTTGACGCCATAAAATCTATAGGCGAAGGCATAGCCAGGTCTTTGGGGTCTAGTTTTAAGCATTTCTTTAGCGATGCCTTCCGCGGCCAGATTGATGATGCCAAAGACTACTTTGCTGAATTCGGCAACATGATGCTGGATGTTTTGGCTGAGGTTTTGGCAAAGATACTTTTGATTAAGACTATAGGTGCAGTATTCCCGGGGATGATTCCGTTTTTTCACCAGGGCGGTATGGTCTATCACTCAGGGGGTCTGATTAGGCCTATATATGCGCATCAGGGTTTTTTGCCTGATGAGGTGCCGATAATTGCCCAGTCCGGAGAAGGCGTCGTTTCCCGCAGGGGCATGTCAGCCTTAGGCGTAAATAATCTGCGAAAGCTTAACCGCGGAGAAAGTGTCGGCGAGGGCAGCCAAATCTTTAATGTTTACATTAATGCCAACGACGCGAAATCTTTCCGGGACATGCTGGTGCAGCATCCGGATATCTTTGAGAATGCAATTATCGACGCCTTAAACAAGAATAAACCTATAAGAAGCGCAATCCGCAACCGTATATGAGTATTGAAATTTTAACCTTTACTCCGGCATTCGGCTTGAAAGAAGATATTGAGTTCTCAACGCTGATTTTTCAGGCAGACTCAGGCAAGGAAAAACGCCGGTCTAAGTGGTCAAAGCCGATACGCACTCTCGACACTTGGCTTGAGAATGAAAATGATGTGGCGGTAAATTTAATCTGGGAATTCTTTAAGGCGCGCAAAGGCAAGTTCGATACTTTTTGGGTAAAGTTTCCGACGAGCTTTAAGGTTTCCGGAGAAGCTGCAGGAGCCGGCAGCGGATCTCAAATAGTTTTTAATCTGGATTATTTCCCGGTTGATACTGCAGCAGTCAAAGTTTATCTAAACGGCATCTTGCAGGTGTCTGGGTATACAGTCTCAAATGACCTTACCAATGAGATTGCAAAAATCACCTTTACTGTGGCCCCGGGTGCAAGCGTGGTGATTACAGCGGATTATGAATACTACATCCAGGTGCGTTTTGATGATGACAAGCTTTCGCGGGAGCTTGTGCAGTATAAGCTGTATAACACCGCTTTAAAATTTAAGGAGGTGCTTTGGAATATTTATCAGGCACCCTAAAAAACAATGCAGGATTTGACGGTTCAATATAAAGACGAAGCGCAGAAACAGGAAAACCGGCCTATTGAGCTGTATGATTTTTATTTAGGCTCGCAAGGCGCATGCGATTCGTTAACCTATTATTTCTGCACGGACAATAAAAGGTGCCAGTTCTGGAATTTAGACGGGGTGCCGCAGTATTACATTCCGCTGGGGATAAAACGCTCGGCTGTACCGGCAAGCAATCAGTTAGAGATTGAGGCAGTCTCAGGAGAATTTGACAATGTGGACCGGGCATGGAGCAACTGGCTCAACACAATTGATCTAAGAGGCAGGCGGGTAGTTATTAGAAAGGTTTTTCTCGACCTGCTTACAGATCAGACGCATGCCAAGGTAATGTTTGACGGTATTGTCAATGCAGTTGCCGAGCTTACCGAGATCAGCATTAAGATTGAATGTAAGTCAAAGCTTAAGTCCCTGGCCGTGGAAACCGGACGCATGCAGCAGCTTTACTGCAATTATATCTTCGGAGATGAGTTTTGCCAGTTTAATGTGGCAGCTACGAGAATAAACGGCCAGACAGCGGATGCAGGGTCAGCTACAGGGTTTGTTATTGATGCTGCAAGAACTGAGGCTGATGATTTTTGGAATGACGGAGTGATTCAGTTTACTTCAGGTGTTAATAACGGTCTCAAGCGCAAGGTAGTGGATTTCATTGCTGCCGAATACAAGCTTATTTTAGATTATGCGTTGCCTCAGGCGCCGGATGCAGGGGATACCTATTCCGTTGAGAAAGGCTGCGACAAATCTTTTGATGTCTGCAAAAACAGGCACAATAACCACGCTAATTTCGGCGGGTTTAAACATATCCCGCAGCTGATAAATCCGATTAGTAAAGAAGAATGAAGAAACTTGATAGCGAACTCTTAAATAAACTGGTAGGCATTAAATGGCTTGAGGACGGCCGGGACACAAACGGCACGGACTGCGTGGGCTTGATGCAGCTTTATTTTAATGCCAAAGGAGTGAAAGGAATCGCGCCCAAGATCAGCGAAGTTGACCAAACCAAGCAGGATGAAATCCTTAAAAAAGTTATTGAGACTAATACCATTGTAAGTAAAGACAATCTTCAAGCAGAGGATGTTTTAGTTTTTAAGATTAATGATGAGCTGCACGTGGGGCTTTATTTAGGTTACGGCAGGATGCTGCACGCGCGTAAAGACGGGAAGTCCAGGATTTCCCGTCTCACGCCCTCTTGGGAAAAATACTTTTTATTCGCTATCCGTGAAAAAGACGGACAAATTTATATCCCGCCTGCAGGCCCGCCGGCTGCTATTGCTGTTGCCTTGGTAATCGCAGATTACGCTGCTGCCTCATTTATCGCCGGAGGTTTAATTTCCCTATCCTTAACGACCATAGGCTGTCTTATCGGAACGGCCATGATCGGCTATTCGATAGGCTTGGCGATTCAAGCGCGTCAGCAGTCGCAATCAGGCGGATCATCGGCATCGCCCCGCTATCAATTCGGCGAACTTCAGACTACCTCAAGCAATCAATATCCGGTGCCAGTGCTTTACGGCGAAGCGCGCTTAGCCGGAAATATTGTGTTTCAAAATCCGGTGATGGGCGGGGAGCAGATAGATTTATTAATCGTTCTTTGCCAGGGAGAAATTGAAAGTATCACCGACGTGCGTTTAAACGGCGAGCCGATTGGCAGTTTCCCAGGGTGTTCGTATCATGCATTCTTAGGCACGCCCACACAAAATGTGCAAGACGATACCGGCCTTGATTTAGACGGCATCCAGTACCGCAATACTGCCATGCTGCATGTGCATCTTGAGACTTCTGATAAATTAAAAGGCGGAAGGCCTAATATCACCTGTATCTGCAGAGGAATGAAGGTTTCAACATGGAATGGATCAATCTGGACAGCGGTAAAGGCTTATTCGGATAATCCTTCAGCCTGCATCAGGGATTATCTCTTAATGAAACTGCAGATAGGCGGCTGCGGTTATTTAGCAGGCGACATCGATGACCTGGCATTTGCTGAAGTTTATGACTTTTGTCAGGAACTGGTAAGCGACGGCCAAGGCGGACAGGAGCCAAGATATACGGTTTCCTTCTGCATAGACCAGAAACGCGCAGCTTCAGACAACTTAAGCGAGATGCTGGTAGGTTTTGCTGGAGCACTCATTCGGTCCGGCTCAAAGCTGAAGCTGATCATCGCCAAACCGCAGGCAGCAGTGGCATCATTTGATGAGGACGATATCCGGGATTTAAGAATTATTCAAAAGGGCCTGGATCAGAAGATTAACCGCTTCGGCATTGAATACTTTGATCCTACACAGGATGATGCGCGTATTTTAGCTTGGGGAGCAGAGGATAAGGTAGATCAGGATGAGCGGGGGTTGGTTGAGCAGACTTTAACTATACCGTCAATTAACCGCAAAACGCAGGCCTCAAGGTTAAGCAATCAGTATTTTTATGAGTTAAAGCTTTGCCCTTTGTCAGTTGAGTTTACTACTTCCTTAAATGCCGTAGGCCAAGAGATAGGGGATGTAATTGAGGTCACGCATTCGCTCATGGGCTGGACGAATAAACAGTTTATCATCCAGCGCATTGAAGAGGATGAAAAGGATGTCTATAAAATCACCGCGCAGGAATACAATTCATCTATTTACAATGACCGGCATGGAGCAACTATTGAAACATTTGATTACGGCACTCCCGCAAACCCCTATGCCGCAATAACAGATGTAGGCAATCTCGTTATCTCAGAAAGCGATTATTATCTGCATAAAGACGGTACCGTGGGCTCCGATATCTTAGTTTCATTCGACGCTCCGGCAGATGATTCCCGTATGTTTTTAAGTCATTATCAAATTGAACTCAAAAAAGGATCAGGTGATTACAGCGTTATAGGAACCACGAATAATACTAATTTTACAATCTATGGGGTAGAGGATGAGCAGACTTACTATGTAAAAGTCAGAACCGTCTCAGTAAATGGGATTATATCAGACGGAACGGTTTCCTTGTCTTTGACTGTTCTTGGAAAGCTTAGTCCTCCGGCAAATGTAAGCAACTTTGGTTATACCTTCACAAATGAAATCGTATTTAAATGGGATAGGAATACGGAGAAAGACCTGGGGGGATACGAGATAAGGCTGGAGGATGCAGACTGGGGAGTGCAAAACAGCAACCTCATATATAACGGATTAAGCAATAAATTTACCATTGTTTCTCCTGCGTCTAGGACGCCGGGTACTTACTATATCAAGGCTTTTGACACCTCCGGCAATTACTCTCAAGCAGCGCAGTCCGTATCGCCTACGAATGCGGCTCCTGCAGCGCCGAGCATAGCGGCTACACAGTGGTTCGGATTTGCCAAGATTGAATGGGCTGATGTTAACGATACGGATTTAAAGCATTACGAAGTTTATAAATCCCCTACCAACGTCTGGGGCGGAGAAGAATCTTTGGAGGTAAAGGTTCCCGGCACGGAGGCCATAGCCCAGGGTAACGCCCCGGTTGATGCCGAGGCTGACGCGGTAGATGCGACTAGTATTACAGACGCCGATATAGCAGGTTTTGGCAATAATTATTTTGTCGGAGACGTAATCCTGCAGACAAGCGGAGCATACAAAGGTCAAGAAGCAGTAGCCACGGTCTACAATAATTCAACGGGACAGATCTCAGTAGCTTCCTGGCCGTCAGGCACACCTAGTATCGGCGATGAGTTCGTTATAAAAGACAGAGCTTACTATAAAGTGAGGGCGGTTGATACCTACGGTCCGGGGAGTTTTTCCTCGGCCGTTACGATAAATTTTACGCCTTTAACTGAGGCGGAAATAGGGGACGCTATAATATCGGCAAGAAAGCTCATTGCCGGAGAATTGATTACTTTATCTGCTCAGATAAAAGACTTAATCGTAACTAATGCCAAAATTTATGATTTAGACGGCGCAAAAATTCATGCCGAATCAATTACTCTTTCAAAGTTAGCCGGTGACGCTGTTCCGCCTAAGACGTATTATCAGAACGATGAACCAACCTCTGGCATGAATGACGGAGACTATTGGATTGATACTGATGATAACAATAAACTTTATATTTATCAAAACAGTGATTGGGAAGTGGTATCTGAAAGCGGAGGCGGCGGGGGAGGAGGCATAACCGTCTTTAAACAGGCCTCCATTCCTACATCTTTGGCTATCGGCGATTTGTGGATAGATACCGACGACGGAGATAAATTATACCGGGCAGCAAGCGTCGGCGCTGACCAAATTGCATCCGGCGAATGGGAATTGATAAATGCGGCAACAGCCACAGGCTGGGCGCACGGCTCTGACATAACCAAGATTGACGGCGGAAAGATTTACACGGATTCCATTACTGCCGACAAGATAAATGTCAATCAATTGGACGCGTTATCGACGAACACCGGCACATTAACGGTTGATGAGTCTATCAGCGTAGGCGCGGGAAGAATTGTAATAGATGGTGTTAATAATATCATTAAAGTTTATGACAACGGAGCTAACCTTAGAGTTGAATTAGGAGATCTTCCTTAATGGCTTACGGGTTAAGGATAAAAGACGCAAGCGGCAATGTCAAGCTCGATACTTCTCATCGGATATCAAGATTAAGATATGTTACTTATGTATCCGCCGGAGCATCAGGCAGCGTTGAATTGGCAGATATAGCCGGATTATCCTCATTAGAATTCGGCATAGCGGTTAACGGGACGGGAGTTTCCCATACCGTAACACGTGCCGGGACTACGATATCCTGGTCACCCAATAACGGGACAAGGTTTTCTTCAGCCGATACATTAGTGTACGTTTTTCTATATACTTGAGGTAAATATGGGATATGGACTAAGAGTCAGGAATGCAGCCGGAGAAATACAGATAGACAGCCAGTATAGGAATATGGAATATACTGAAGGCGCTACTGGCGTTAGCCTCCCGGGATCTGCTTCCATTGCAATAGCATCTTCGCCCCTGCCGCCTTTAATTTTAATTAGGCCGAATACTGATTATGCCTGCAGCAATGCTTTTCTTACTTTAAGCTCGGGGAATTATACTAACTTTGGCATGGGCTGTCAGTATAACGCGACAACTACTTTTGACTGGAGATGCTATCGGCAGACTATTACAAACAGCCCCGGATACGGACTAAGGATAAAAGATCCTTCTGGAAACTTAGTTTATCATTCCGCATCAAGTTATTTCAAGATCAAGTCGATTAACTCTGTTTCGGTATCCGCTCCGTCTTTTTCGTCTATCTATAACAACAGCCCGCCTTATACCGACATAACTCATCCTAATGATAGTAACCCTTATTATATTCTTCAGCCGAATGGGTTTTGGATAACTGACGCCCAGGAATTCTGGCAGGGGTTTGCCGTATGGAAGTTTTTTAATTGCAGGATAGGGATAAAGAAGTTGAGCGCTACGTCCGTAAGGGTAACCTGGTACCCGATTATTCTATACACTATACCCGGGGAGCCTTCCGGAGTTAATGCGGGATGGAATCCTACTTATAAATTAGTTGTATGCGAAATATGACGAAAGAGCTATTGTGTTTATTTTTTCTAATTTTTATAGCAGGTTGCGCCTCTGTTGGAAATTGTTCTTTCAGTAGTTACTACATTAAGAAAGACAACCTTATGTTTTATCAGCCCAAAGGGGCGGAATTTTACGACTTAAAAGATAAAATCAGCAAGCAGGAATATAGGCGGCTTCCGTCTTACTTGCAGGATTGTTACGAAAACGAGAAGATAAATGAATGGCGAGACCAAAATTAGATTAAAATCTGGCTTCATCGGTGCAGTTATCTCTTTGATTTTAACTCTTGCGGGGATTGCCTTTGGGTACGGGCAGTTGAATAACAGAGTGGATGCGATGGAATCAAGGATAAGCTGTATTGAGGAGATCAGGGAGCGCCTGGTAAGAGTCGAGACGCTTGTAGAGCGGATAGATAAGAAAATCGCAAATTGAGGAGGTGGAGAAATGAAGGTATTGATAGCTTTTATTCTCGGGAACATTGTTGGCGGGCTGGGGATGTTTTTTTATCTTTGGCTGAAAGGCAAGGTGCAGAATGCCGGAAACAGAAAAGTTTAGTTTATTCAAATTCGCCGGGAGTTTCTTTCAGTTTTTGCCGTGGGTAAAGACCCTACGCTATGCGGCAGGAATCGCGCTTATCGGCTTTGTGGGTCTGACAATTTACCGGGCATTCTTTATGCCTACGCAGACTACTAAGCAAATCACGCATATTATAGCCCAGCCGGGCGCGCAGGTAACCGTGGATCAGAAGAAAGAGGAAAGGAAGCCTGGTATCGGGATCAGCCCATTTGTCGAGGGCTACGGTTTCGTAGAATCTGATGAGCGCAAGGGCGCAGGCGGCAAGGCTGGGGTGCGGGTTGATTTCTGAAAAAATGTCTTGCCAATCATGAAGCTCTATGGCCTACTCTCCGCTTGAAAGGAGACCATAGAGATGAGTAGAGAAGAAATCGCCGCGAAAATTAAAAACAAATTGCAATATCCCAAGACGACACTGCAGTTGTTTGCGGAGCTGAAAGCAGGCAGAAGGAAACGGGTGCCGGATTATTTTATCGCGGATGCATTGAAAGAACTCGATAGGGCGGTTCGGCTTTTGAACAAGCTTATGAAATAGGAACGCAAAGATATTAATATTCCATAGGCCTCCGCTGGTTTAATAGACTGGCGGAGGTTTTTGTTGCCATCCCGCATAATTTTCTTGACATCAGTTTATTTAGTGCTATCATTATAAAAAAAGTGATACCAAAGGATAGCTATGTCAAAAGTATTTAGGTTCGGTATTTCATTAGAAAAAGATTTGTTGGATAAATTCGACCAGCTTATTAGAAACAGGAATTATTCTAATCGTTCCGAAGCCTTTCGCGATTTAATCAGGCAGGAGCTGGTGAAAAAGGAATGGCAGGAAAACCGTGAGGTAGCAGGAGCAATTAATCTTATTTATGACCACCACAAAAGAGAACTTTTAAATAAAATCACGGAGATTCAACATCAATTCCAAAAACTAATCATCTCTACTCAGCATATCCACCTCGATCATAATAATTGCTTAGAGATAATCGCAGTAAGAGGGAACCCTAAAGAAGTCCAGAAACTATCGGATACTTTGACATCGGTAAAAGGCGTAAAACACGGAACATTGAGTATGTCGACTACCGGGAAGAATATTAAGTAAGGTATTATTTTTTTACCCATTGGTAGCACGATTATAAAAATCGTAATAACACAGTTAAGCTTAAAAGTGCTACTTTAAATAGCAGCCCCGCCATCTCCTTGGAAAGAATCCGGCGGGGCGCGGTACTTGGAAGAACACCAAACAACCAAGCCCAGCCATAAGTATACCATAAACTTCGGCTGGCGCAAACAACAGATGAAGGGGGTGTATATTTATGGCAGTCTTGGAAAAAGCAGTATTGTTTTTGTTGGTTTTTGCTTTTTTGAGCTGTAATTCTGTATTTGCTGATCAAGTATCTTTAGAGGATACAGTACGTCAGTTACAAAAGCGTATTGAGGCTTTGGAGAAGAAAGTCTCCGAGCAGGATGCATATATCTCTACTCAAAATACGACAACCCAGGTGCAGCAGCAGAAGATTACAGAATACGAATCAAAACTATCGCAATTTGAAGAGAAACTTCACCGGGTGCCGGGAGTTCCTATGCAGCTTATGGAAGGCCTTGAGCTTGGCGCAGGCGGCACAATGATTGTGCAGGGAACCGATAATGTCAATTACAATGGCGACGGGCATACATTAAAGGAATCCCGCACTGATGGCTCGTATTCGGCAGATATAACCTTAGGCAAAGAGTTTAAAGAAGTTGGCGGCAGAGCCTTTTTACATTTAGAGGCTGGACAGGGCGCAGGCCTTGAGGATAACCTTACACTGTATAGTAACGTCAACCGTGATGCCGGAGACAGTGAAGCACGTGTCGAGGTAACAGAATTTTGGTATGAGCAGGGATTGTTCAAGGATAAGGTGGCTTTAACGTTTGGTAAGCTTGACCCTACCGCCTATTTTGATCAAAGCGAGATTGCCAATGACGAAACCACTCAGTTCTTAGGCAGGATTTTCCGTAATTCGCCTGCCATTGAGTTCCCGGACAATACCGCAGGTATTCGTCTTGGCTTTATGCCGGTTGAATGGCTGGAATTAGGTTACGGCGTATTTGACGGCAATAGCGATTGGGAGAAGATAGGAGATAATCTGTTTAATATCGGACAGGTGCATTTCAAGACTAATCTCTTTGATTTACCCGGCAATTACCGTTTCTACGGCTGGAATAACAACGTATACCACACTAAATGGCTGGATAATGAAAAGACAAAAGAGGCTGCCTACGGCTTTGGCTTAAGCTTTGACCAGAAAGTTACCGATATCGTAACGCTATTTACCCGCTACGGCTGGCAGGATCCGAAAGTCTACAATCCTGAGATTATGGCAACAGGCGATAATAATTATTCTCTTGAACAGTCTTGGAGCGCCGGATTGCAGGTGGAAGGAAAGCCCTGGGGAAGAGAAAAAGACGTGTTGGCTTTTGCCGTAGGACAAATATTCCCTTCGGATGATTACAAAAAGGCCGGTTCATCGACAGTCGCGACTCCAAATGCAAAGACCGAAGGTCACCTTGAGGCTTATTACAGGATACACGTAAACGACCATCTATCCATCAGCCCCGATTTTCAGTATATCTGGAATCCTTTTGGCAAGGATGTCGCCGATGATACAGACGGTATCTTTGTCGGCGGGATGAGGGCGCAGGTCGATTTTTAACTCAAAAGAGAAAGGAGGTAAAAGATGTGGTTAGTAACGACTTCTGTTGCAGCAGCAGGCGCAACTGTGGCCAGGTTTGTTTTGCCCAGGAATTACAAGTTAGGTTTTTTAGCTTTAATGCTCTGGGGAGCAGCAGCGATGATTCTCATCGACCATCTATTAGGGTATGAAGGCGGGGAGTTTCTTGAGAAGATGACAGATGGGATGATTAAGAATAGTGCTGTGTTGGGCATTACAATGCTGGTGCCGGTGTTTATAATTTGGGGGATTTCACTTTTAATCGCAAACTTAAAAAGGAGGTAAACCATGGCTTGTTTTCTTGTTCCTGTGGGCGCGGCAATAGTAACAACTGCTATAGGGAAAAAGGTTCCCGAAAAATACCATATGAATTGGTTAAATTCAATGTTGTGGGGCGGGGTGGCAATGTTAGCAGTTGAACATATCACTCACGGAGAAATCGTTCTTTATCCGCCTTTTCTCACCGCTGGTCTTCCTGAAGTATTTCCAGAGATGATGAGGGTGGGCATACCTATGACCCTGGCTATTTTTCTAATATGGGGGGTAATGGTAACAGTAGCCGTGAGAGTGAGTAAGAGAGTATCGTATATGGAGGCGTAATAAAAAACCTCGTTAGATCCATAAATGTGTTGACAACTCTTTAAGAATGCAGTATAAAAGGATAAGTCAAAAAAATAATATATAGGCTAAGGGAAATCCGTAAAATCGGATGCGGTCCCGCCGCTGTAACCGAGGACGAAAGTCACAACTAGCCACTGTCCTGATGTTTTTGGGATGGGAAGGCGTGATGAGTAGATTGATCCGGGAGCCAGAAGACCTGCCTGTATAATAAGAAGAAGAGTCTTTTAATGCTCTTGTTCTCGAGGAAGGATAAAGTAAATCAGGGTGCAATCCTTAAGTCCCTCACGGTGCTTAAGGATTTTTTATTTTTAGCCTCGATAGGCGTAATTATGGAATTGATAATTACTTCATATATTGCAGATCTGATTTTTGGTGACCCGCAATGGTTCCCTCATCCGGTGCGGATAATCGGCAGATTGGTTTCTTTTTTTGACAGAAAACTAAATGGTGGTGGCCACAAATATATCGAACGCTTTGGCGGTATCATAACCACAATAAGCATCGTTGGTATAAGCGGGATATGCGCGTACGCGATTATTGTGGCGGCGGGAAAGTTGCATCCTATCGCTGGCAAAATTGCGTGGGTTTTTCTTGCTTACACAACACTTGCTATTAAGGATTTAGTTATGCATGCTCGTTCTGTAGGGAAAATGCTGGCGATAAACGATAATGAGGAAGCCCGCAAGAAACTTTCTCTTATGGTTGGACGGGATACACAGAAATTGTCACAAGAGGAGGCTATTCAGGCAACAGTAGAAACAGTTGCCGAGAGTACGACCGACGGGATTGTTGCGCCGCTGTTTTATTTGTTCCTGGGTGGGCCGGTCCTTGCGGTTATGTTTAAGGCGGTAAGCACGCTTGATTCGATGATCGGGCATAAGGATGAGAGGTATCTTTATTTTGGATGGTGTGCCGCCAAGATCGATGATATCGCTAATTTTATCCCGGCGCGGATTGCCGGATTATTGATTCCTATAGCAGCTTTGTTGTCCGGCAAGGATTACGCGCAGTCTCTTCGCATTATGTTCAGGGACGGCAAAAAACAAGATTCTCCTAATAGCGCAATTAGTGAAGCGGCAATGTCCGGCGCATTAGGAGTGCGGCTCGGCGGAACTTGTAGCTACTCGGGCAGGATAGTCGAGCATTCATATTTGGGAGAGCGGCGACGGCCGATATCGATATCTCTTATCAAAGAAGCCATAATAATAAGCGTTATTGTCTCATTGTTAATGCTTGCGGTTGGAATTCTGTTTAAGCAGGCGGTTATTTATCTGGTTCGTTTATGAAAAATATGCAAAATCTTTATCAACACGGCGGTAATATTTATGAAATTAAGCGGAACCGGAAGACGCCTGTCTTAGATTTTAGCGCCAATATAAACGCTTTGGGAATTCCTCCGCGGATTAAGAAATTGTTAAGCAATCAGCTCAAGGATTTAATTCATTATCCGGATCCCGAGGCACATCGTCTTGTGGCTGCGCTTGCCCGTTACTGGAAAGTAAAAGAAGAGAATGTTCTGGTTGGCAATGGCTCTACTGAGCTTATCTATCTTATCCTTAATGCCTTTCGGCCTAATAAGGTAACTCTCCCCGTACCTTCTTTTACCGAATATGAGCGCGCAGCCAAGATTGAGGCGAGTCAGGTACGGTTTATACATATGTTGGAAGGCGAAAGTTTTTCTTTGAATTTTGATCGCATCAATAATTGCGATATGCTTTTCATTTGCAATCCTAATAATCCAACGGGAAATCTGATTATAAGTAACCGTGCGGACATCAAGAATATTCCCGCTAAACGAATTGTTATTGATGAGGCATTCATGGACTTTGTGTCTGATGAAAAAATACACACGTTTATACCTGAAGCAGTCCGTTCAAAAAAGATCATAGTACTTAGGACGCTAACCAAATTTTTTGCCTTGCCTGGCCTGCGAGTTGGCTATCTAATCGCTCACCGGGATATTATTCGAATTTTAAAAGAATATCAAATACCGTGGAGCGTTAACGTATTAGCGCAGGAAGTAGCGGGGGCGGCATTGCACGATAAACAATATATTGATAAGACGCGCTTTCTAATAGAAAAAGAAAGGGAATTCCTTTTTAGGGGTTTAAGCGCGATTAATGGCTTATTGCCATATCCATCGGTGGCGAATTTTATCTTAGTAAAAATTAAAGATAGTTTAATGAGTGCGGCAAAATTAAGACAAAATCTGATTCATAAAGGGATATTGATCCGCGACTGCGCGAATTTCAGGGGGCTAAATAACAAATATTTCCGGATAGGAATGCGCTTACGCGCTGATAATCTGAGGCTTCTTGAGGCTCTTGAAAAAATATTATAGAAAGGGGGTGTAAGCTATGAAAGACGTAAAAGCCAAGGCAAAAAAAAGTATTATTGCCCGGCGTAGAAGATGTAGGGCATCTGGCGCTGGCCTTTCTCACTACATATTTCAGGATAAGAAATAAGTTTTTAAACTTATAACTGTTATCACCTACGCGATGATAACGGTAGGTGATAACAGTTAAGAAAGCCAATATGGTTAATATTAAATGCGCATCATCGCGTGGAATTTATTTAAATAGCGGCAACGGCGTTAAAATCCAACCCATAGACATAGGCCATGCGCAATATTTAGGCTTGGTATCGGCAGATACTGCTTTCTGGGCGCTGGTCAAAAAAGAACAGCTATCGCATGCTTTAACCAAATCTTCATTTCTTAAAGCATACCGCAGGAAAGAAAAATATTTTGTTAAAGAGCTGGATACTTTGCGCTTTGGCAGGAAACCATTCGCAGTATATTTTAATCCTACGGATAGGTGTAATCTTAATTGCTCTTATTGCTATATCCCTGAAAAGATGCGTAAATACGGCAGGAATATGCCAGCAGCAAGGCTTTTAGGAGCGCTTAAGATATTAAAAGGCTATTTTCAGCAGGAGCTCCCTAAAAACATAAAACCGCAGATTATTTTTCATGGCGCAGAGCCGTTACTTAATAAAGAAGCGGTTCTTGGGGCAATACATAGATTCGCGGATGATTTTCAATTCGGCATACAAACCAATGGCACGCTTCTTGACCCTGACACAATAGATTTTCTGGTTTCTAAAAATATAAGCATCGGCCTGTCGCTTGACGGCCACAGGGAAACAGTTGCCGGGCGCCTGCGTAAAACCTGGAATGGCCAAGGGATTTTCTCAGAGGTAGTAAAGGCAATAAGATTACTAAAAGGCTATGCCAATTACTCGGTAATTTGCACGGTAACAAGGGAAAATATGTTTTACCTTGCGGATATTGTTGAATTTCTGCATAGTGAAGAAGTGTCGGTATGTATGTTGAATCCCTTGCGCTGCACCTTGCCGGGTTCCCGTCCCCATAAACCCCAAGACCATCACTTCGCAGCGCATTATTTAAAGGCATTAGACCACAGCTTCGAACTTTATAAAAAGAGCGGCCGCCGAATCATAATAGCAAATTTTGCGAATATCCTGATAAGTATTCTTGCCCCTTCTGCCCGGCGGCTGATGTGCGATATTTCTCCCTGTGGTGGGGGCAGGCGCTTTTTCGCAGTTTCTGCCAGTGGCGATGCGTTTGCCTGCAGTGAGTTCATTGGTCTAAATGAATTTAAAGGAGGTAATATTTTTAAAGATAAGATTAATAAGATTCTGGACTCCGAGCCTTTCAGGCTTGTTACAGGAAGAAAAGTTGAGAATATCCAGCCTTGTTTTAACTGTGCCATACGCCATTTTTGCGGTTCGCCCTGCCCGGCTGAAGCGTACCAAATGAACGGCTCTATGGAAAAACCCGGGGCATTTTGCGAGCTTTATGAAGAGCAGATCCGTTTTGCCATGCGTTTGATTGCAGATGCCAAAGAGGAGGCTTTTCTTTGGGATGGATGGGATAAAGGGACTGCTGTAAGCCTAGAGATAACAAAATTATGAAAGCAAAAGCAATTCAAATTTGCGGAACCGGCTCGGGCGTAGGCAAGAGTGTGATGGTTGCGGCTTTGTGCCGTATTTTTCTGCAGGATGGTTTCCGTCCCTGTCCTTTTAAAGCCCAGAACATGGCGTTAAATTCATACGTTACTAAAGCCGGAGGCGAAATAGGCAGGGCGCAGGCGGTTCAGGCGCAGGCTGCCCGACTGGAGCCGTCAGCAGATATGAATCCTATATTGATTAAACCTATGTCGGACAGGAAAGCCCAGATTATCATTAAGGGCAAGCCGTTGGAGAACATGTCGGTGTATGAATATGTGAATTATAAGAAGGAAACACGGAATACCGTTTTTGCGTCTTTTGACCGCTTAATCAAGGAGCATGAGATAGTGGTTATTGAAGGCGCCGGTTCTCCTGCGGAAATAAATCTGAAGTCGCACGACATCGTCAATATGCAGATGGCAAAATATGCCCGTGCTCCGGTTATCCTGATCGGTGATATTGATAAGGGCGGTGTCTTTGCCTGGTTTATAGGGACGCTTGAATTATTGACAAAAGAAGAAAGAAGAATGGTTAAGGGGTTTATCATTAATAAGTTCAGAGGAGACCAAAGATTATTAAGGCCGGGGATAACTTTTTTGGAGAAGAAGACCGGTATAAAGGTTTTGGGCGTTATACCTTATTTTAAAGATATAAGAATTCCCGAGGAGGACTCTGTCCCTCTGGAAAAGCACAGTGCGGATAAAAGCAGGCAGTTGAACTCACAGGAGAAAATCATAGATATAGCGGTTATCAGCCTCCCGCATATATCAAATTTTACTGATTTTGATGCCCTGGAAAATGAACCGGATGTAAATTTGCGTTATGTATTGCCGCAAGAAGTTCTCGGCAAACCGGATGTAATTATTATCCCGGGGACTAAAAGCACTGTATTTGATTTGAATTACCTAAGAAAAACCGGAATGGCAAGAAAGATCCATCAGGCATTTGAAAGCGGTTCACTGCTCAATCTTATCGGCTTATGCGGAGGATATCAGATGCTGGGCGAGCATATCCGTGATCGCGATGCTGCGGAATCGGCAGATAAGGAAACGCCGGGTTTAGGGGTTCTGCCGGTAGTTACCGTTTTTAAAAAAGAAAAAATACTCTCCCAGGTGAAAGCGCAGGAAATTGTTTCAGGGATCAGTGTGTCGGGATACGAGATACATCACGGCAGAACGCGACTGCTTAACGGCTGCCGTCCGTTATTCAGGATTACCGAACGCCAGGGCAAGAGGGTGCAGGATGTTGACGGGGCTTCTGTTAAAGACGGAAAAATCTGGGGAACATATATGCACGGTGTTTTTGATACCGATGATTTCCGGAGAAGCTTTTTAAACAAGATAAGGATCAAAAAGGGATGGCAGCCTTTGTCCCCAACAATTTTTAATCCAGATAAGGAATTCGATAAGCTTGCAGCGCTTGTCAGGAAAAATCTGGATATGGAATCAGTATATAAGATTATCAGGCAAGGCGGATTTATTACAAAAAGGAAAGGAGGAGTTGAATGAGAACGAAAGCAGGGGTTATTGTAATGGCTGTTTTTTGTGTTATTTCGGCAACTGCATTATTTGTGCGGGCCGAGAATCAATCTTCTGTTAACGAGAATGCAAAAAAGATTGTTGTGGAAATTGATTATGGGGGTGTCCAGCCGCTCAGGACGGCAGAGGTTCCTTTGATGAAGGGGAAAACGGTTCTTGAGGTTCTGCAAACCGTGGCCACCGTTGAAACCCATCCTGTCGGCCAGTATGTTTTTGTTACCTCCATAGACGGGGTAGCTGGTAAACGCGGAGAAATGGCTTGGTACTATACAATTGACGACAAGTCACCGAAAGAGCTGGCTTATTCAAAAGTTCTTGAGGGAAACGAGCATGTGAAATGGACTTACAAGAAGGACGTCTGCTCCTGGAGGGTAGACGGTAAGCTTAATCCGCCGGAAAAAGGAGGTGATTATAAATAGAATTTAGGGATCGGCGTTGGTATAAATATATAATTTGTGTTTGGGGAATCAGAACAACTAATCAATGAATTGTTTTCCAGATAGGCAGAGGAAGTAAAGGTGAGATTCCTTTCGCTGCCCCGCAACGGTAATTTCGGCATCATAACGATGCCGGCGAGCCCGGACGATTGCCTATCGCGGAAGTATTCTCGAGGGAGGAGAAGAAATGAAAAAGAAAATCTTGAGTTTTGTATTTTTGGCGATTTTACTTATGGTTGGCCAGACTTGGGCAGATGAAACCCAAGCTGCTGGCACCAAAAAAGAGTCCGTAACGGATACCAAAGAAACCGCGAATGTTAATTATGATTTAGGTAATGTTATTGTTTCCGCTACAAAAACCGAAACCTATCAGGCTGAAATCGGAAGCTCAACCACTGTTATCACTGCAGAGGATATCAAAAAAACCGGTAAACGTACCGTTCAGGCAGTGTTGCGTGATGTACCCGGCCTTACTGTTATGCAGAACGGTGTGCAGGGAGGGTTAACTTCTGTTTATCTGCGCGGCGCAGGAGCAGGCCAGACCTTGGTGATGATCGACGGCGTCGAGGTAAATGACCCGATTGATTCAAGTCGTTCCTTTAATTTTGCTAACCTGCTGACGGACAACATTGAACGTATTGAGATTGTACGCGGCCCGCAGTCAACACTCTACGGTTCGGATGCTATGGCCGGTGTAATTAACATTATTACCAAGAAAGGAACAGGGAAGCCTAAGGTTGAAAGTTCTTTCGAAGGAGGTTCGCATAATACCTTCACGGAGTATTTAGGATTAAGCGGCACTGCTTTAGATAAGTTTGATTATTCATTTTCAGCTACGCGTTTGGATTCCGGAGGTATTTCCAAGGCTTATAACGGCTCCGAAAAAGATCCGTACCACAATACCGCTCTTTCAACGAAACTCGGTTACAAGGTTCTTGATAACGCCGCATTAAGTCTGTCTGTCGCTTATACGGATGCAAAAACAGGGCTTGACGGCGGTGCTAATACGGATACAGAAAATTATACTGCCTGGTCAAAGGACCTTGCCAGCAGGTTCGCGTTTGATCAGTCTATAAATTCCTGGTGGGCGCATACGCTTTCCTTCTCTTACCATGATATACGCCGTAAGGACAGGAGAGAATATACCTACCTCTCGGATTGGTATAAAGGTAACAATAAGAAAGTAGAATGGCAGCACAATATTTCTCCGGTAAAGTGGAATACCTTTACCGGTGGGTTTGAATTTGAGGATGAAACAGGCTCATCTTATTATGCCTCAGGTTCTTCTTACGTAAGCAAACAGGATAGGAAAAGCATTGATAATTACGGATACTATTTCCAGGATCAGCTTAAGATTTGGGATAGGCTTTTTATCACTCCCGGCTTAAGGGTTGATGACCATGAAATGTTCGGCACAAAGACTACCTACAAGATATCGACAGCGTATCTTATTCCTGAAACCGGCACCCGCCTAAAAGGGAACTGGGGGACAGGTTTCAAGGCCCCGACTCTTTACCAGCTTTATTCAGCTTACGGCGACCTTAATCTTAAGCCAGAGGAGAATAACGGCTATGATGTTGGTTTTGAACAAAACTTCTTCAAAGATAAACTATCTTTTGATTTGACGTATTTCCATAATAATTTCAAGAATCTGATTAATTACGTGAGTATTAGCACCCCTCCGTATGGTAAATATGTGAATGTGGCTCAAGCTGTAACCAAGGGGTTTGAAATCGGGGCAAAGGTTAGGCCGTTGGAGAATCTTACCTTTGGAACCAATTATACCTATACCTACACTGAAGATAAAAGCACAGGACTTACATTGGCGAGACGCCCGAAAAACCAAGTTAATTTCGACGTTGATTGGGGATTCCTGCCCGGCGCTAATCTTAATTTCGGCATGAACTATGTCGGTAGCCGCCGAGATTCTGATTACAATACCGTAAAAGACAAGGCATATGCTATTTTCCGTATGGCAGGTTCGTACGATATAACAAAGAATTTCCAAGTCTTTGCCAGAATAGAGAACCTCTTTGATAAGAATTATCAGGAGGTTTACGGTTATGAAACATTAGGTCGGTCATTCTACGCAGGAATTAAGGGGAAATTCTAGCATCAACCGGAGGGCGGGAGAAAATCTCCCGCCCTCTTTAAGTAGGAGAAAGGGAGAAATGCTTAATTTATTTTTTAAAGGCGGCCCGGTGATGTGGCCAATTGCGTTTGGTTCGATTATCGGTTTTACGATAGTCATAGTAAAATTCTGGACATTCCGTCAGATGAAATTAAATTCCTTTGAATTTGCCCAGGAGGTATTCAGGGAGTTAAAGGCTGGCAAAACGGACAAGGCTTTGGAGCTGTGCAATAAATATAGACACGATCCCCTGGCGGCAGTATTTAAAATAGGCATAGAGAGACGGGGTCTTCCTTCCGATAGGTTGAAGGAGATCTTGGAGCAGGCCGGGAATAACCAGATCCAGAAGCTGGAGAAGTTCATGGGGACGTTGGTTTCCATAATCGGGATTGAGCCGTTATTGGGTTTTCTGGGCACGATCACCGGGTTGATACGTGCTTTCATGTCTTGGGAAAAGGCAGGCGCGAACATTACGGTGAACGCTCTTGCCGGAGGGATCTATGAAGCAATGATTACTACCGCCGCCGGCCTGATTATCGCCATTCCCCTGTATCTTTGCCATAACTACTTTATCAGCAGGTTGAAATTTATTGCAAACGACCTGAATAATCATTGTATCCAACTATTGCAGTTGTTTACTGAAATCAAGGAGCCGTCCTCCAAGAAAGGCCTTGCCGTTTATTTCGATCAGCTCCTGGAATTGCTTGCCAAGATGAGGGAGGAGCTTCCGCGATGAAGATAGGCCTTAGAAGAGATTATATGCTGAGCCTTGAGTCGGTGGTAATGACCGATATTGTCCTGAATATGTTCATCTTCTTTTTTATTTCTTTCAGCCTGCTTTACACGTTCACAAAGCACCAAGGGATAAAAGTCACCTTGCCTACGGCGAAGGCAGCTGTGCTTCAGGATGAGAAGATTACTGTATTTATAACTCCGGATAATGAGATCTTTGCCGAGGGCAGAAAGGTGCAGATTGATGAATTGGGGAGCATCTTAAAAGAAAAATTAAGCAAGATAGAGGATAGCCAGAAAAAGATTGTGGTTCTTAAATCCGATGAAAAAGTTAATCTTGGCCTGGCGGTAAAGGTTATGGATGTTGCAAAACAGGCGCAAGCCGAAGGGGTAGTCATTTCAACCACAACAGAAAAAAATGTCGGAAAATAAAGTAATAAGCGCAGCTTTTTTAATATCCTTTGCCGGGCATTGCCTGCTTTTGGGTGTCCCGGGATTTAATCCGTGGGTTTCTTCTGAGATTAAAAAAACGGAAGACAAGGATGATATTAAAGTCAGTTTTGCAATGGAAAGACCCGCGCTTCTGCCGAAGATAGATAATATGGGGCAGGAAAAGAAGTTTAAGGAGGTAAAACCGGAGCCGCAGCAGCCAAGACAGGAAATGAAGCCTTTGCCTTCTGAAATAGCAGCCGTGCAGCAGCCTCCTCAAAAGCGTATAGAAGAACGGGTAGATGTAATTAATCCTGAGAAAGAGGCAATGCTGCGGTATCAGGATATCGTAAAGCAAAGAATCGAGCAGGAAAGGATGTATCCTTTGTGGGCAAAGAAACAAGGTATTGAAGGGATAACGCATATATATTTTACAGTTTTACCCAACGGCGCCGGGCAGGGCGTTAAATTAGTTCGTTCATCCGGATCAAGCGTTCTGGACGAAGAGGCGATTGCCACCGTAAAGAGAGCAGGCCCTTTCCCTCCGGTGCCTAAAGAAATCAGCAGTTCTTCGGTCAGCATGGAAGTTGCAATTGTTTTTTCCTTAGATAAAAAATAGAGGATAGAGATGGCAGGTAGAGTAATTTCGCTGGATGAGAAAGGCTAACTGTTAAATGAAACAGGGTTATTTTTATATAGCAAATAAAACCCATTGTGGCAAGCGAATGGGCTTGGTTTTTGTCCTTAACATCGGGAATGGCAAGCTTCTAAAATTATCGACTTTAAAATATATTTGTAAAGACAACAGCATTCTGGTTGTTTTTACTCCAGTATCGGGTAATGAAGTCGGTACCCTAAAGAGACACTTCAAACAAGGTCGCCTTTTTCATAAAACCCTCGATGCGCAAATTTGTAAATTGCTCGGAGAGATTATTTCCGGCATGTTGAAGCCCGATATAGGCGCGGATTTAGTTGTTAGGGAACTAACCGAAAAGCAGAATAAGGATTATAAGGAATTTGAATACAAATGCTACGATAAGGTCTATATACCCGGCACCATTCCGATGAAACGGAGCAATGAAATTGAAGTGAATAACCACAAGATAAAACTTGGCGACTCGGTATTTAAGCTGTTTCTGCGGCTTGTTCTGGAATTGAAAAAGAAAAAAGAGGGATGGGTTCATAGGCATAGCTTAGGTTCGGACAGTATAATTGCAGATGTGGAGAAATTTCAGATTTATAGTAATCTTAGGACGGCTTTACAGGGAAGCCTGCTGGATAAAGACGGCCAGAAGTTTATCGAGAACAACGGATCAAAGCAGTATCGTATATCGCTCCACCCTGATTTTATAGCCTACGATAGAAAGAAGCTCCTCAAACACCCCGATACCAGTATTCAAAACCTCGCCAGAAAATTAACCCCCCTATAAGCCACATTTTGGAAGATTAAAATAAATGTTGACACTGTTCGCTAACAGTGCTAACATTTATCCATGTTAATCGGGGAGAAAATAAAACAGGAACGAGTAAAAAAGAAAATATCACTTAGGGAATTTTCACGTAAATTAGGGATTTCAGCCGCCTATCTTGTTGATATTGAAAAAGGAAGAAGGGCGCCCAATTATGAGCTACTGCAAAAAATTTCAGATTTACTCGATATTCCTATATCAACACTTAACAAGTATAATTTAGAGATGCCAAAACACATACGTGATTGGATTGAGAAGCACCCTTTTTTTTCGAGGCTCTTTAAGTTTGCTTTAAAGCAGCCGGATCCCTTCAAGACAATTGAAGAGCTTGAAACTGCATTGCCTGTCGTTAGCCAGCAAGTTAGCTTTGCGGCAATTTATGAATCCGAGTTGCAAGCAATAGGGCTGGAGAGTTCTTCATGGGAAACCGAAACAGGCGGAGATCTATTTGGGGTCTGGCAGGATATTCCAATTATCTATTTAGCGACTAGGGCAGGACAAAAGGCGATAAGGGATAATGCTCATTTTAAATTAGACGTTGACTATTTGATCAAAATCAGCTCAGAATTAAGTAGCGAATGGGGGTTACGTTACTTTGGCGACTGGCATTCGCATCATAAGCTAGGATTACACTCTCCAAGCACTGGCGATCGCGAGAGGATCAAACGACTGGCTGAGAAGAATAATTTCGGAGAGATGATAGAATTTGTGGCGACTTTTTCAAATGAATCAAAAAAGAACAGGGTTATCCAAGTCCACCCCTTTATTTACAGTAATTTTCCTGCCACAAATCCTTCTGAGTTGTCTTTGATTGTTCTAAAAGGCCTAAGTCCAGTCAGAGAAGCGCTGATGACCAGGAAAAGAATGCCAGAACAGCAGTTAGATTCATATTCGATATTTCAGATAGATAAAATAAGGCTTCCAAAAGAACAGCTTGGTCGTATATCCGGAAACGAAGGCAATCCGCAAAAAATAATATCCGATAAAGTATTATTAAATGCGGGAATAGAATTTAAGCGCGTTTCCTCTAAAGATATTGAAATACACCAGACTCCCTTTGGACATATTCTTGTTGTGCCTGTCAGAGATGAACAACACATTGCATTTGCGGTAGATAATACTTGGCCTCATAAGGTATTACAGGTTGATTGGATTGACAGGAAAACAGGTAAATCTACTGAGCTGGATATAAAGGACACCGAATTGTCTTTAGCGAATTTGGATAAGATGATCCAGTGCTATAAATCAATTAAAGAGAGCAAGACATGACTTTATTAGAAAGACTGAATTTAGAAAATCAGATATTAATCCGGGATGGAATGTCTCAATTTTTAGTAAGGTATTATCAGCCTGGAAATTTTTATTATATCTGTGGAGACTATAATTCAAGTGGTGGAAGGAGCTACACGGTTTGGTGCAGAATACCGGATTATTATCCAACCGTCTGCCCCAAGGTTTATGTCCATAAGCCTAATCCTTTGATCGGCTATGGGGGTGTTTCGATAAATAGCTATAAAGTATCTCATAACATGCATACTTTGGAAAATGACAGTACCGGCGAAGTCCAGATTTGCCATTGGAGACAAAGTAGATGGGATAGCAGCATTACCTTGAATAAGGTAATGCTAAAAGCAATGTTATGGTTTGAAGCTTTTGAGCAACATCTGGCAACAGGTCAGACTATAGACAATTTTGTATCTACCATGAAGGAAGCGTAGGAGTGAAAGATGGATTCACAAAAAGAGCAAATACGAGAAGCAATGCAGTCGATTGCAGCGCGTCGACAAGGCCACAATAAGCTGGTCTATGACAAGGCAAAGAAGACGATAGTGGCTGTTTCGACAACGGATTATACAACAACGGGTTTAAATATTTCGGCAGAAGAGGCCGATATGTTTATTTGAGATGATTACTATCCCTGCGGAATATATTAATAATAACTGGAAGAAACTTATTGATGTTAAAATCCTGCCAATCATTTTATCAGAATGGGATGGCGGAGATGCTTATTCGTTGAGTTCAATGGGTGCGTGCCCGAGCCAAAAAGAAGTTTACGGGGCAATAATTATCGGCGAATTGGATACTAGGGAACATCAAATTGTGATTCAGTTAATAAAGATTACTGATGAGCAGTCCTTTGATTATGTATCACCGACAGGTGAGAAATTTAAAGCGGTTTCATATTCCAATGCGGGTAAAACAAAAGGTGAAAAAATAGTTACACATATAGTTAATGTTGGCTATGAAATTTCGTCAAGACATCAGGGTTTAATCGAAACAGGCCTGTTAAAGGATAGTTCTGTTTTAATACTTGGAGTAGGGACGGGAGGGATTCAAATCGCTATTAATCTAGCAAAGTGTGGCGTTGGAAATTTCCACCTTATTGATCCTGATAGGCTTGAGATTGGGAACATATGTCGGCACCAGGCTGGCATATCCCATATTGGCAGAAAAAAAGTTCTTGTAGCTAGAGATTTACTGTTGGAAAAGAATCCGGATATTAAAGTTTATCCATATCCAATCAAGGCGGATGAGACTACCAAGGACAAGATACAAGAAATAATCAAAGGCGTGGATTTAATTATATGTGCTACAGATAACCGGGAAAGCAAGCTATTGATTAACGCTATTAATATAGATTTCAAAAAGCCTATGCTTTTCTCGGGAGCATTCCGCAGGGCGTATGGAGGACAGATATTAAGAGTGCATCCCGGAGAGACTGCTTGTTATCATTGTTTTTTATTAGGCATGCCTGATGTTGAGACGGATCAAGAAATTTCATCAGTTGCCAACGCTAATGAGATCGCATATTCTGATATGCCTGTGCCAATTGAACCCGGCTTGGCTATAGATGTTGAACCTATCGCTACCATGACTTCAAAATTGGCCTTACAGGAGTTGATAAAAGGCAAAGATTCTACGTTGCATGTTCTGGACAAGGATTTTTCAGCAAATTGGTATTTTTGGCTTAATCGGCCAGAGCCTAATACAAAATATTCAGCATTCCCTCCGTTAAGTGACAGTATTGATGAAATGACAATATTGCGCTGGTATGGTGTATTTTTTGATAAAGATGAAGCCTGTCCAACTTGTGGCAATTTTGAGAAGGCTTTACGAGAACAATATAGCCTTGAACCAAATGAAAACGCTCAACCGGAAAGTTCCTCACTGCCACCGGATATTAATCTATAAGGAGTTTCGACAATGGAGTTGAATTCGTATTTTGATGGTTTATTAGCAAATATTGAGCCAGATCCTGATAATGTTAAATTGGCAAAAAAATCTCACGAAGAAATAAGGGATTTCTTGGCAAAAGATGACGAGATTTCAAAAGCTAACCCAGAAACGTTCCTCTCGGGTTCATATGCTAGAGAGACGGCAATCAATGATATTAAAGATGTTGATATAATTTTAATTATTGACTTGGATCGTACCATTACAGAACCAGAAGTTGCTTTAGCTTGGGTGGAGGCTTCGTTGCAAAAAGATTATTCAAAGGTAAAAAGACAAGGCAGGTCGGTGAATGTTATTAACGATAAAGGGTTTAGTTTGGATGTTGTTCCTGCAACTCCAATCTCAAATCGTTCTGGTCCGTTATGGATCCCAGACAGAGAAGCTAAAGCGTGGGTGGCGACTCATCCAAAGGCGCAAATTGCATTTTCTAGCGAGAGAAATAAAGCTACCGAGGGCTGTTATGTTCCCTTGATTAAAATCATTAAATATTGGCGGGATAGATTGTCAAGTGAAAGCGCTAGGCCAAACTCCTATATAATCGAGAGCTTGCTTGCTCAATGTGTGGTATCGGAGCCTTCTTCTTATGGGGAGGCTGTTAAGAATATCTTTAGCCATATTTATTTTACCTATCAAAGTTACTTGGTAGCGGGAAGTGTCCCGCATATTAGTGATCCTGGGTACTCTAGTGTTAATGTCGCAAAGCGATGGGAATTTGAAGAATTTTCGGCCTTTATGGCAGAAGTAAAAAACGGTTATTCTGCGGCGAAAGAAGCCTTGGAGTCTCAAGATGAAGCAGAATCTATTAAATTATGGAAAAAGCTTTTTGGAACTAAATTCTCTTCGTCCAGTTAAGAATCAAAGGAACCTAATAAATGAAGAAAAAAAATCATATTGATATCAGAAAGATTTTTCTTGGTCTTCAGGATCAAATGTACGCGAAGCTTTCATTAAACCGTCGGATTATTTGTCATCCAACAACAAAAGGAGATGCTTCTGAGCTTGAATGGCTTGGTATGCTTTCTACTTATTTACCTAAAAGATATCAAGTTGATAAAGCATTTGTTATTGATTGTAAGGGCAATATTAGTGAACAAATTGATATAGTAATATTTGATAGGCATTATTCACCTTTTCTATTTCGACAGAATGGCGCTACCTATATTCCTGCAGAAAGTGTTTATGCCATAATTGAAGTTAAACCTTCTTTATCTAGCGCTAACATAAAATATGCTTCTAAAAAGGCTGCTTCCGTAAGGATGTTAAAAAGGACAAATGCGAGAATAGCCCAAGCAGGAGGGGATATCGAAAAACCCAAGAAGCCATTTGACATTTTAGCTGGAATTTTAACAATAGACGGAAAATGCACTGCCAAGATGACGAAGCAGTTAAAAAATTTAAAGAAAGATGGATTTCTCAATTTTGGCTGCGCACTTAATAAAGAAGCTTTTTGGTTCAAAAGTAATGCAGAGGGTGGTCAGATTTTAGAGAACAGCAAGCAGGGAGAAGGATTGATATTCTTTTTCTTGAATCTTTTATCAAAACTACAGCAACTCGGGACTGCCCCCGCAATGGATATACAGTGTTATATTGATAAATTTAAGAAGAGTTAATTATTTTATAGAGGGATTAAAATGTGGTTTGAAGATTTGGAATGTAACAAATGTAAGAATAAACTGGAAATAGGTTATGCTGACAAAAATGTAACCTGTAAGAATTGCAACAAGTCTTTTGAGATACTAACAACTGATACAAGTTATGCTATAGCGGGTACAGGATCAATGGAGTTTTATAAATTTAAAGAAAACAACCCGGATATTATCGAAAGAAGATATTTTTTGAATCAACCACTAGATACTCTGGAAGAAGCTTATCAGGATACTGTTATGTTGGATGAGCAAGAACTGAGAGCGGCATATTTAATACCGATAGTGAAAGAGTATTATGATGCCTTAAGAATGCGAATCCAGAGACTTTTAACGTTGGATCATATCACTACTCTTACTAATGCGGAAAAAGAAACTATATCTAGAAATCCTTTTGGTTCGGTAGTGAATCTTAAAACATTATTAAACTATCTCAAGAGCGCTTTTCCAGCTAATGCAAGTGAAATAGATGCTGTTTTTTTGGCTCACGATTCTATGGTTAAAAGAATAATGTGGATAAGGCATAAGTCAGAGCATCCTATCTATACTCTTTGGAAGACTCCGGCTAATATTTATGAAGATTTACGTGAAGATATCGATAGTAGCAATACTCCAAAGGATATCCTAAATTATGATTTTCTTGTGAGAGCGAATAATGCGGTTGTGGATATTTACACCTTAACCCTTAGACTCGATCCACAAGTAACAGATAAATGGCAACTTGCGCGAGCGGAGTATTTTAGAGTTAAGAAGTGATGATTGAGATAAATACGTCATTCGGCTTGAAGCCAGGAGATTTAGATCAAGTTATCCGGTAATTGGTTGTCAAGACGGTCATTTTGCTGGATTTTTGCCTAAATTTTGATAAAATACCCTTATTGTACGGCAGGGTGGTGTCGAGTGGCTCTCCCAAGGATATTAACGATCCCATGCTACGCTTGTGGTAGAGTTTTATAAGTAGGCTTATTTCAAGAGGTTGTGAGGTTCGCCTACCGTCCACGACTACCCGTATTAATTTTTAGGCGGAAATTGCAACAAACAGTAAGTGAAGTAGTTATGGCGCAACTTATTGATAAAACAGTAGGTTGCGCTTTGTTCTTTTATGCTTTTGGTTGTATAGGTTTACCATTTACAGTGTCCAAAACGCTATACATAAGTTTGATGGAAAACAAGTTGCTCGTTGCTATGCGGTGGCGTTTGATTATGATGAATGGCAGTATGTGATTATAGAAGCGGGGTAAAATTGACACTTGACAAAATGTCATATTTGTTGTATATTCTAATACAGAGAGTTGTATAATATAATACAATATATTGTATGGAATATCGAATAGATAAACAAGGTTTATTGGATAGGATTAGCGCCTGGGATGACTTCTTAAAGAAGAAGGTGCATTTAATTGCCTGCGGCGGGACCGCGATGACCTTTTTGGGAGTTAAGGCCACAACTAAAGATATAGATTTAATCGTTCCTAGCGAGGATGAACATAGTTATCTAACTAATATTCTGCAACAGCTTGGATATAAATCGGCAAGCGGATGGGGGTGGTCAAGGGGAGATGGGTTTATCTTTGATTTATTCAGAGGAAATTCCATCCACACAACACAATTATTAGAATCGCCTTTAAAGGCAGGGAATAACACCCCGGTTAAGGAGTTTAGTCGTATTTATTTAGGAGTGCTTAATTATTACGATATAATTATAAGTAAATTATTCCGCGCTACTGCCATAGACAATGAGGATTGCCTGGCTTTATTGAAGAGTAAGGGAAGTGAAATAGATATGATTAAGTTGGAGGAGCGGTTTCGAGAAACTGCTTCCTATGACATATCGCAAGACCAAGTTATCAAAAACTGGGAAAATTTCTTAAAGTTGGTTAAAAAAGAACCGGTGTAACAATGGAAAAAGATAATCTGTTAAAAAGATTAGCGGTGTTGGGATTCCCGCTCCTGGAAGTTGATAAAGCAGAAGAAGCCAATTCTACGCTTGCGGATTTAGTTATGTCCAGGGATTTAAGGCTTTGGGAGGGGTTTCCGGTAGTTTTGGCCAATAGCGCCGAGAAAGGAGTTTTTGATTATAATAAGACACAACAGTTTCTTAAGTCTCCGTTTGATACGGTAAATCTGGGCTTATTAATAATGGTGTCGCTGGCGCTTTACAAAACACTGGGCTTAAAATTTTCCTGGGTAGAGGCGCTGTATGCGTCCTTCAAAAGCGAATTTATGAACGAGCGGTACGAAAATTATCTCGCGGCTTTTAAGGGCGGACAGGATCTTGCCGTCCAGAATGCTCTTTTGTCCAGCCAGAGAGTCAATGCTACATTCAATAATTATTTCCGACAAGCACAGGCGAATCTTGACGACCTTCTATCGGTAAAAGACGTGATGGGGTTAGAATATTCACTCTCTCAGGTTTTTTCTCCGAAACAGAAAGAATTATTCCTGAAGAAGCTGCACAATGAAAAGTTAACCAAGACTGAAAAGGAATATTTCTCGCGGGCAGTAAAGAAGCGCGTTTTGGCCCTTGCTAATCCCCAGTTGCACAGTTTGGCGCAGAAATTATTACAGAGTTTATAAGTGAAAAAATACCGCGTGGTTTTTATTATAGCCTTTGCTGTGTTAGGAATAACCGCAAGGGCTTTTACATTAGCGGCCTCAGAATCGTGTAATCAGAGTTATGAAGCTTTATGATTCGAAAGAGCTGGAATTAAAGCCGAAAGGGATAATGGAGAATATGAATTCCTTTTCGCCATAACCTGTGGTAAAATAAATATCGTTCGAACAGTATCAAAGAACCACCGCCATGTTGGAAACGGAGGTATCTTTGGGGAAGAGAGGAATATGATGAAAATGCTACGAAGCATTCTTTTTGTTGTATTGTTCTTTTCTCCGGCGCTGTGCTTGGCGGAGGAACTTCAGCTTTCGCTCGCGGTGGATAGAGGGTCTACATATGCCAGCTCTTCTGGCAAGGCCATTACGGTCCAGATGGAGCCCATGTCGCTTTCGGTAACTCTTAAGAATCCCTCCGGCTCTTCACAATCAATCTACTGGGAGAAAGAATCCGGGCCTAAAAAGTTCCTCTCGTTTGAGATGGCCGATGAGAGCGGAAGGGCCATTACGGTGAAGCGCAAAAAATCCCCTGCCAGGTCGGCTGCTGTGGTGAATTCATTTCTGGCAGGCGGCGCAAACGTCAGCGGGACGGTGATTATGGATCCGGATGAATGGGAGGACCTGCCTTTGATTGAACCCGGCAAGGTCAAGAAGTACCGGATGCGGGTGCTTTATGACAACGGCGGGCATACGGTTTATTCGGATTATTATACGCTGATATTGGACGGAAGCTGATAATGGGTACTGCTATATTTATTATTTTATTTATTTTGATTGGTGCGGCGCTTGGTTACACAATAGCAATTGGCCGCCAACAAAAGAAGCCGCCTCTTCCTCGGGAACTTCCGCAACAGGAATCTAGCCCGCCGCCGCCGGCCCCGTCATGTTTAGAAGATAAAATATGGTATGAAGGAGAACTGAATTTCCTGTTTAAGTTCAATGAAAAGCTGTCTTTGAGCCTTGGTTTTCAGGACGCAGTGCAGTGTATTGCTGAGGCTGCTCATAATTTCTTGCCGATTGAGCGCGCTGTGCTTCTTACCTGGGATAAAAATTCACAAAATTTTACGCTTGCCTGCGCGATTGGGTGGGAGCATGACCGCAACCAGGGGCCTTTGGTAATAGGCAAAGATAGCATATCCGGATTTGTGATACACAACAGAGAGGCGTTGCTTGTGTCCGATTTGGCGAAAGATTCGTATCTGAGTGGGCTGGAAAAAGAAAAGTATTTACAGAAAACATTTATTAGCGCGCCGCTTATATTTAAGAATGAAGTTTTAGGAGTATTGCACGTCTGCGATAAGAACACAGATAATCCTTTCACGCAGAGGGAGGTGTCAGTAGTTATGAACATCGCCCGTATGGGCGCAATCGCCCTGCAGAACGTCCGGCTGCATGAGCAGACGTCCAAGAGGGCGGTAGAATTGAAAATGGCCTACGATGAATTGAAAGAAATGCAGGATAAGTTAATCCAGTCGGAGAAACTCAAGGCTATCGGCCAATTGGCAAGCGGCGTAGCCCATGAGATGAGAAATCCCATAGGAATCATAATGCAGGGAGTCGCTTATTTGGAACAAATAATATCTCCGAAGGAAAAAGAACCGCGCGAGACTTTGACTATGGTTAAGGAGAGCGCGCAAAGGGCGGATAGGATTGTAATCTCGCTTTTGGATTTCTCCAGGGCTGAGAAGCTGGAATTGCATCCGGAATACATTGACTCTATGCTGGAGAATTCTTTAAATCTGGTGAAAACAGAACTGAAGAAGATTGAAGTAGCCAGGGAAATACAAGAAGGCCTGCCAAAAGTTTTAGTAGACAAAAATAAACTGACCCAGGTATTTATTAATCTGTTCATGAATGCAATCCACGCCATGCCTGAAGGGGGAAAACTTACTATCCGCGGCTTTGTTAAACAGCTGGAAGAAGCAGGAGGTAGTATAGGTAAAAGATCAAATGATTCCTTTGAAGCCGGAGAAAAGGTCGTTGTTGTTGAAATTGAGGATACAGGAACGGGGATTACTGAAGAAAACATGAAAAGGATCTTTGATCCTTTCTTTACTACAAAAGGCCAGGGCAAAGGGACTGGCCTCGGGCTATCTGTAAGCCGAAATATTATTATTATGCACAGAGGGCTGATAGAGGTAAGAAGCCAGGTGGGAAAAGGAGCCAGGGTAATTATTACTTTAAGAATTTCCAAGCAAGAAGGAGGGGGCAAATGAATAAAAAGAACGTATTGATTATTGATGATGAGGAGGATTTTTGTAAGCTGGTTAAGAAAAATATAGAACAGACAGGCGAGTTTGTGGTATATACAGCAACAAATGGGGAGGATGGTATTAAGTTAGCCAGAGGGATAAAACCGGATTTGATATTGCTTGATATAATAATGCCGGAGATGGATGGTACCGACGTTGCTGCTCAAATAAAGGATGATAAGGAGATAAAAAATACCCCTATTGTATTTTTGACTGCGATAGTAAGAGAAGAAGAGGCCAGTTCTCAGGCAAATTCTACTATGGGATATTCGCTTTTAGCAAAGACAGTAACTGTAGGAGAACTTATAGCCTGTATTAAAAAAAATATAACCAAATGAATTACAGTGTCATAACTTCTTGATATAATAACGTTGGAAAGGGAATAAGGTATGGCGAATTTTTCTTTTGATATTGTTTCGGAAGTAGACCTCCAGGAAATGGATAACGCGGTAAACCAGGCGAATAAAGAGTTGGCGCAGCGCTTTGATTTTAAGAATAGCAAATCCTCTATCAGCTTTGACCGCAAAGAGAAAAAAATCACTTTGCTGGCGGACGACGATTTTAAATTGCGCGCTCTTACCGATATTTTGGCTACCCGCGTAGCTAAAAGAAACATTTCTCTTAAATCCCTCAAATTTAACGACCCTGAAAAGGCCTTTGGCGGTTATCTTCGCCAATTGGTGGAAATTTGTATGGGCATTGATAAGGAAAAAGCAAAAGAGCTGACCGGCATCATAAAAGGGCTGGGCTTAAAAGTGCAGTCCCAGATTGAGGGCGAGAAAATAAAAGTCAGTTCAGCCAAGAAGGATGAACTGCAGGCGGTTATCGCCCATCTAAGGGGATTAGACTATCCCATACCGCTTAATTTTTGCAATTACCGTTAATATGAAAAAGTGCCCTTTTTGCCAGGAAGAGATAGAGGATGACGCGGTTAAGTGCGGGCACTGCGGAGGGATGCTGGATAAGTGGGTAGATTGGGAGAGAATGGTAAATAAGAAGCCGCCGGAAAAAAAGTATTTTAAAACTTCTTTCCTCCTGATTGCTTTTTTGGTTGTCGGCCCTTTTGCTTTGCCGTTACTCTGGCTTAACCCGCGCTTCAGCCAGAAAACAAAAATCATAGTGAGCGTTATTGTTATAATCATAAGTTATTATTTATGGACTATGTTTGTTAATTCTCTCAATTCCGTCAGCAAATATTACCAGCAGATATTTAATTCAAATCTTATGTAAGCAATCTCAAAAAGGAGAACTATGCTTTGGGAAATCGTGGGTTTTTTAGCGGCGTTTCTGACCATGTTCGGTTTTCTGCCGCAGTTAATCAAGATTTACCGCACTAAATCCGTGAAAGATATCAGCCTGGTTTGCATCCTGCAGTTTACCCTGGGAATTTTTCTCTGGCTGGCTTATGGGATTCACCTGAAGAATGCGGTATTGATTTTAGCTAACGGCGTAACTTTTGTTATTCTTTTAGCGGCACTGGTTTTATTTTTTAAATATGAAACTAAAGCTTAATCTTTACCCGATAGCCTCGGATATAGAGGAGAAGATAACAAACATCCTTCAGGAAGCAGTGGATGGCCGCGCCAGCCTGGTTGAGATTGCCTATGGGACAGCCGCGGACAGCGTAAAGAAACGTATCCTTAATTTTTTAAATAAAAAAGAAGTCCGCCGGCTTTATTCCAGGTTAGAAAAGACCGATAAGGGCTGGGGAAGGATTTATTTGCATTTTAGGCGGTAATGGAATATATTAAAGGTGTCCCTTGGTGCCAATAGTTGCCTGGGCAAAAGGAGGAAAATGATGATAAGAACTCTAAAGGCTTTAGCAATTATTTCTATACTGGTTTTGGCCTGCGCTTATGGCGTAGCATTCGCAGGAAATATTGATACGCAGAAAGCCGAAAAATCTGATACTGCGGAAGAAAATTCCGGAGCGAAGATTGATGCCTCGGATATGCGTTATGAAAAGACCCCTTTGAACAAGTTAGGCCGGGGATTTATTAACACGGTTACCTGCCTGGCAGAAACGCCCGCGGGCGTCTACCGCGTAAGTAAAGATAAAGGCGAGGTTGTGGGCCTGACTCTCGGTTTCGTGGAAGGATTGTTTACTTCAGTCCTGCGCGGGGCAAGCGGTATTCTTGATATGGTAACATTTGTTATTCCTCCCTACAACAAACCGCTGATGCGGCCGGAATACGCGCTTGATAGTTTTGGAGAAAGTTACCGTGAATTAGATAAAGCACAGTGTGAAGCTCAAAAGATATAGGGGGCGGCAAGATGAAGAGAATAAGTTTAGCTTATGAAGGCGGCCTGCGTTGCAGGTCCATAAATGAGACAGGCGACGAAATATTGACCGACGGCCCCAGGGCAGCCGGAGGAATGGGCGAGGCGCTTTCACCGACTGAAATGCTTGTTTTCTCCTTATGTTCCTGTATGCTCACGATGATGGGGTTTACCGCGCAGAAAGAAGGGGTTGAGCTTAAAGGAACGACGGTTGAAGGGGATGAAGAGATGGCCAGCCAGCCGGTAAGAAAAATCAGCAAGATAACCCTGGCATTTGATATGTGCCGGGGGATTCCTGCCTCAAAGAGAAAAATACTTGAAGACGCCGCCGCCTCTTGCCCGGTGCGCAAGAGCCTGAATCCTGACATCCAAATCCAGAGCAGTTTTAAGTATCCGGATTAATTCCGCGTATAAAATTGGCATAATCGCCTGATTTTGTGTATACTATATATAGGGATTAAACAAAGGCTTAAAAAATGAAAAAATCACACTTTATATATTTATCTCTGGCCGTAGCCATGGCAGCCGGATTAGCTGTTTTTTCTATAGCTGTCTGCGACGACGACGCCAGCTTTGATGCTTTATGCAGCAGCAGCGGTTCTTTAGGATATGAGGAGCTGTTCGCGCATATTCTCTCTCAAAAAGGGGCATTCCATGAATATAGCGATGATGCGATTTCGCCCCGGCTGATTATTTCATACCTGGCAAGGCAAGAAAAATCTCCTCCCGCAGCCTAATATCTTCTAGTTAAAACAAAAAATTATCCTAATACCCGACCTTATCGGATAGGTCGGTATGCACTTTCTGTGCAAGGAGGTAAAAAATGAAAAAGATACTTTTCGCGATAGTTGCTGTTGCTTTTGTGACTTCTTTGTGTTTTGCCCAAAAAGACTCAACCGCAGCCAGCAAGGCTGCTCCGGCAGTAGTAACGAAAACCTTTTCCGGCACAGTTGAAGCAGTGTCATTTGGCGGAGGCAGGAAAGGGGCAAAGCCGTCAATCTCGGCTGTGGACGATAAAGGGCAGAAGCTGGATTTTGTGGCGAAATCAAGCGCTGCCATCACCGGCAAAAACGGAAAAGCGATTGATATGACTGACATAAAGAAAGGTGACAAGGTCAGCGTGGCCTATGTTACCAGGTCAGATGGGATTAACAGAGCTAAATCTATTAAAGTAGAATAATAGAAAGCTCTTTAAGTGGGATTAACGGCAGGCACGGATAGTTCGCGCCTGCCGTTTTCTTTCTACCAAATAGTAGAATCAGCCCATTGACAGCACCGCCATTAGTTATAGAATAAATTAAATTTATTAAAAGCAGAAAAAGGAGGTAAGCATGAAAAAGGCTTTTAAAAGTAAGATAAAGGTAAAAATTCTCAAGCCTGATGTTATCTTTCGGCCAGCGCCTAAGATAGCTTCTACCGCGTTAATTAAGCCCGTTTTGAGGGCTAAAGCTAGAATGATAAGAGCGGGCGTTTTAGGTGTTGAGATGCCGGCAGCCGTAGTGCCGGAAGCAAAAAAAGCCAGGATGATGCTTAAAAGCGTGCAGGTCAAAGACAACAAAGAACTTCTCGGCACGGCCCAGGTGTATGTTCTTACCGTGGTTACTGATGATGTTTCAAGTAAGCCTTTTTGTATCGCGCTCAAAACTTTTGACGGAGTGGCCAACAAAGATTACCTGCCGTTTGGGCCTGCAGGGGTAGCGATCTACCGCAGCCCCAGGAATAGCACGCCTACTTTTCTTGATTATCGCATCTTAGTAATGGTATCTCACGAGAGGATACGCAATGCCGGTAAGGTTTTAGCCGATATCCTGGATGATGAAAGCTACAAGTCGCTGATGAATGAGGTATCGTTGGTTGTGGCCGCGGGCAATGCTCCGGCAGCGTTTATCATCAAGGCCGCGGATTCAGTCCTGGGTATTATCGCTAAGTTAATGAAAGCTGAACAAGACAAACAGGTTATATATATAGTCGGTTCATTTGACCAGGCCTTTGACCAGTTAGGGATAAGATACAACGTAATTGAACAAGAAACCCGCGGGGCTAAGGTCTCTTATCAGGTGCAAAAAGAAGAATAGCCTGCCAAGCTATTTTTGCAGTTTTTTGTTTTTCTTTGTCCATAATCTGTGGTAGAATAAAACACTGGACAACCAAGCAAAAATAGCCGATGCATAAGAAAAAGAATAAAAATAAATTTAAACGTTTCCTCAGGGTTATCGTTGTAACAATCAAAAGGATAAACCGTAAGAGGGCCAAGCACTGGTTTAAGGTAAACTTAAGGCAGCATCCTTTTATCCTGGGCCTTACATTATTCGTCTGGCTTGACGCGGTCTTGTTAAGGCGGATTTTTACCAGGGAAGGCCTTGCCCAGGCCCTGAAATTCCACCTCTATCTTTTTCTTGCCTGGTTCGCTTTTGTGGTCACATCTAACCTCCTGAAGGATAAACAAAAAGTTAAATGGTATCTTAGAAAACGTTTTATTTTTCCTGTGCTTATAGTTTTGCCGCCCCTGGGCCTGATTCTTTTATGGTCAGGGTCTCATTTTAAAAGGATTACCAGGGTAATATTCACTTTGCTATTTGGCGGGTATTTTTTAATCGCCAATCTGCAATACAGCAAAAAATATGACCGGCTTATAGCTATGCCTTCTTTTGACAGGATCGTAGAGACGATTACCAAGCCAAAAAATAAGACATTCCTTAAGGCTGCGGACGAAAGCGTCATCAGTAACCTGCGGTTCAGCCGGATTCCCAAGAAAGCGGCGTCAACCAAGCTGGCGGTTTCTGAAATAGCCGCGCGCTGTTCTTCTGCCGTGGTTTCCATCACCACAAAAGATAAAGAAGGAAAAGATATAGGCATGGGCAGCGGTTTTATAGTTTCTGAAGACGGCCTTATCGTCACCAATTTCCACGTCGTGGAATCATCGTATCAGGTGGAGGTAAAAATCGGAGAGGATATATTTAAGGAGGCGTTTCTGGTCAGGGGCATCCCGAACCTGGATATGGCCATAATAAAGATTGAGGCGGAAAATCTACCGGTTTTACCCATAGGCGATTCAGACAGCCTGGTAAACGGGCAGTTTGTGGTTGTCCTGGGCAACCCGGTGGGCCTGGAGCGTTCGGTATCCAATGGGATTATCAGCGCCATCCGCTCAAAGGATAATATTAAAGTTATCCAGATGACCGCGCCTGTTTCGCCCGGTTCAAGCGGCGGGCCTGTGCTGAACGAATATGGGGAAGTTGTAGGGATTACCACTCTTGCCTCATTTTTAATGACCCAGAACCTGAATTTCGCCATTCCCATCAATTACCTGAATAAAATATTCAATGAAAAAATTTGCTGGCAGGAGACACGGACAGAAGTAAAACAGAAATAGAGAGCGAGGAGGAATATGATATGGATACCCATTCAGCTAATATGTGGATAAGCGTGCTGTTATACTTTATCTACGGCGGCATTTGCATTGTGGCTATGATTTTTACCTTTTCTGTGGAGACATACTATAAAATAGACGGGATGTTTAATCTGGAGTTGGTTATAAGCCAATTTATGAACCCGCTGCTGGATAGAAGGGTGGGAGTAATCGAGGCCTGGCTAATCAAACATAACAAGTTTGTCGGCCCTATCCTGATAGCGCTCTCCTTGATTGATTTGAAACTGACTTTTAACCTCATCAATAACTTATATTTTTACGCGGTGGTATCTTAAATAAAAATAATTGCGCCTGTAGCTCAATTGGATAGAGCACTTGCCTACGGAGCAAGTTGTTGTTGGTTCGATTCCAACCAGGCGCACTAATATTGTGATTAAGAAACATATTTTTTATATGCGGGAGGCCCTGAAAGAAGCGCAAAGGGCCTTTGAAGAAGATGAAGTCCCCGTGGGAGCGGTGATTGTCCATAAGGGGCAAATCATCGCCCGCGGCCACAATCAGGTAGAGCTGCTCAAAGACCCCACTGCCCACGCCGAAATGATTGTTTTGACTTCCGCTACTAATTACCTCGGGACAAAGTGGTTGAATGCCGCATCCTTGTATGTTACAATTGAACCATGCAGCATGTGCGCCGGGGCGCTGGTGCTCTCCCGGATTAAAGAGGTATATTTCGGCGCGTCCGACCCCAAGACAGGCGCTTGCGGCTCAATAGTAAATATCGCAAACCACCGTAAATTAAACCATCGCATAAAAGTAACCAAGGGAATTTTAGAAGCGGAATGCAGTTCTTTGTTAAAAGATTTCTTTAAGAAGAAGAGAATTAGGAGAGGTGGCTGAGCGGTTGAAAGCAATTCACTGCTAATGAGTTAACCTGAGAAATCGGGTTCCAGGGTTCGAATCCCTGCCTCTCCGCCATTGTTGACGCTCAGGCGAACCCTGTTCATTGCTGGTAACAGCAACGGGCAGGGTTTCCTGTTTTTTAGGGTCAATTTGGCAGGTTAGTTCCTC